>OKFC01000011.1_pt1 | contig 183834 bp, 167 predicted proteins | sample 1611471 | NCBI WGS metagenome assembly OKFC01 (sample SAMN04436747, study PRJEB24849) | human gut metagenome | biome: human gut; feature: NICU; material: stool | host: Homo sapiens | place: USA: Saint Louis, MO | collected 2011-01-06 | reverse complement strand
TGCGGTTTTGTACGTTCAAATTTTTCTTTAGACACGGCTATATTCCTTACTATAGCGCTCTCCCCTTCTGGAGAGAGCACGGGACTTTGGTTTTAACCCTGCGGCTTATTTGCCACGGGCTTCGATTACGGCCTGAGCGACGTTGTTCGGTGCATCATCATACTTCAGGAATTCCATGGTGTATGATGCGCGACCTTTAGTCAGAGAACGCAGCTGAGTTGCGTAGCCGAACATTTCGGACAACGGTACTTCAGCGTGGATCTTAACGCCAGTCACTTCAGATTCCTGACCGCGCAGCATGCCGCGACGACGGCTCAAGTCACCGATAACGTCACCGGTGTTCTCTTCTGGAGTCTCAACTTCAACCTTCATGATAGGCTCAAGCAGAACTGGTTTCGCTTTCTTAAAGCCTTCTTTAAAGGCGATAGACGCGGCCAGTTTAAACGCCAGTTCAGAGGAGTCAACGTCGTGGTAAGAACCGAAGTGCAGACGAATACCCATGTCTACTACCGGGTAACCAGCCAACGGACCAGACTTCAGCTGCTCCTGGATGCCTTTATCAACGGCAGGGATGTATTCGCCAGGAATTACACCACCTTTGATGTCGTTGATGAACTCGTAACCTTTCGGGTTAGAGCCCGGCTCCAGTGGGTACATGTCGATCACAACGTGACCGTACTGACCGCGACCACCAGACTGTTTGGCGTGCTTACCTTCAACATCGGTAATCTTCGCGCGAATCGCTTCGCGGTAAGCTACCTGAGGTTTGCCCACGTTAGCTTCAACGTTGAATTCACGCTTCATGCGGTCAACGATGATGTCGAGGTGCAGTTCACCCATACCGGCGATGATGGTCTGGTTAGACTCTTCGTCAGTCCATACGCGGAATGACGGGTCTTCTTTAGCCAGACGGCCCAGAGCCAGACCCATTTTTTCTTGGTCAGCTTTGGTTTTTGGTTCAACGGCGATAGAGATTACCGGCTCAGGGAATTCCATACGCTCCAGGATGATTGGAGAGTCTGGATCACACAGGGTGTCCCCGGTGGTCACGTCTTTCAGACCGATCGCAGCGGCGATGTCGCCTGCGCGAACTTCTTTGATCTCTTCACGCTTGTTAGCGTGCATCTGAACGATACGGCCGAAACGCTCGCGCGCAGCCTTAACGGAGTTCAGCACGGTGTCGCCGGAGTTAACAACGCCGGAGTACACGCGGAAGAAGGTCAGGTTACCCACGAACGGGTCGGTAGCGATTTTGAACGCCAGTGCAGAGAACGGCTCGTCGTCGCTTGCGTGACGCTCAGCCGGGGTATCTTTACCGTCGTCCAGGATACCGTTGATCGCAGGTACGTCAACCGGGGATGGCAGGTAATCAATTACCGCATCCAGCATCGCCTGTACGCCTTTGTTCTTGAACGCAGAACCACAGGTAACCAGGATGATTTCGTTGTTCAGCACGCGCTGACGCAGAGCGGATTTGATTTCTTCCTCGGTCAGCTCTTCGCCGCCCAGGTATTTTTCCATCAGCTCTTCGGAAGCTTCCGCAGCGGACTCGATCAGGTTCTGGCGCCATTCTTCAGCCAGATCCATCATGTCAGCCGGCACGTCTTCGTATTCGAAGGTTACGCCTGCGTCTTCTTCGTTCCAGTTGATCGCCTTCATCTTCACCAAGTCGATAACGCCGGTGAATTTGTCTTCTGCGCCGATAGCCAGCTGCAGAGGAACAGGGTTGGCGCCCAGACGAGTTTTGATCTGGCCTACAACTTTCAGGAAGTTAGCGCCCATACGGTCCATTTTGTTAACGAACGCGATACGTGGCACTTTGTATTTGTTAGCCTGACGCCATACGGTTTCAGACTGTGGCTGAACACCACCAACAGCACAGTAAACCATTACCGCGCCATCCAGCACACGCATGGAACGTTCTACTTCGATGGTGAAGTCAACGTGCCCTGGGGTGTCGATGATGTTTACGCGATGCGGTTCGAACTGCTTGGCCATACCAGACCAGAAGGCAGTAGTCGCTGCAGAAGTGATGGTAATACCACGCTCCTGCTCCTGTTCCATCCAGTCCATGGTGGCAGCGCCGTCATGAACTTCACCGATTTTGTGGTTTACACCGGTGTAGAACAGAATACGTTCGGTAGTGGTGGTTTTACCGGCGTCGATGTGAGCACTGATACCGATGTTACGGTAGCGTGCAATGGGTGTTGTACGAGCCATTTGATTCCTCTATTCCTAGGGCGTTCAAGTTCAGTTAACCCAAGCGGGCCGATTTGACGCGCCCGCTTGGTTAGCATGACTACAGCCGGATGATTACCAGCGGTAGTGGGCGAACGCCTTGTTGGCTTCGGCCATACGGTGAACGTCTTCACGCTTCTTAACAGCAGAACCTTTGTTCTCTGCTGCGTCAGACAGCTCGTTCGCCAGGCGCAGAGCCATGGATTTATCACCGCGTTTACGTGCAGCATCAACGATCCAACGCATTGCCAGAGCATTACGACGAACCGGGCGGACTTCAACTGGTACCTGATAAGTAGAACCGCCAACGCGACGCGACTTAACTTCTACAGTCGGGCGAACGTTGTCGAGAGCGACTTCGAAAGCTTCCAGGTGATCTTTACCAGAACGCTGAGCCAGGGTCTCCAGCGCGGTATAGACGATTGCTTCTGCAGTAGATTTTTTACCGTCTACCATCAGGATATTTACAAATTTGGCCAGCAGCTCAGATCCGAACTTAGGATCTGGCAGGATTTTACGTTGGCCGATTACGCGACGACGTGGCATGGAAATACTCCGTTGTTAATTCAGGATTGTCCAAAACTCTACGAGTTTATTTTGACATTAAAGTTAAAACGTTTGGCCTTACTTAACGGAGAACCATTAAGCCTTTGGCTTCTTCACGCCGTACTTGGAACGAGCTTGCTTACGGTCTTTAACACCGGAGCAGTCAAGTGCACCACGGACGGTGTGGTAACGCACACCTGGCAAGTCTTTTACACGACCGCCACGGATCAGGATTACGGAGTGTTCCTGCAGGTTGTGGCCTTCGCCACCGATGTAGGAAGTCACTTCGAAACCGTTGGTCAAACGCACACGGCAAACTTTACGCAGTGCGGAGTTTGGTTTTTTCGGGGTAGTGGTATATACGCGGGTGCATACGCCACGTTTCTGCGGGCAGGCTTCCAGCGCTGGAACGTTGCTTTTAGCAGCCTTCACAGAGCGTGGTTTGCGAACCAGCTGGTTAATTGTTGCCATTAAAAAAGCTCCTGGTTTTTGCTTCGTACTAGCTTCGTAAACATGTGATAAATCCCCTCGTATGCACTACTGGCAAAGTACGAGGACGCAGAATTTTATGGCTGACCAGTATGGGTGTCAAGAAATATACAACATCACTCTCATCACCAGGCCATTTGGCTGCGGTGTTGTTCGGTTAATTCAACGAAGTGATTATAGCCGACGACAGTTATTTTGTGCGAAAAATGACCAACCAATCCCCGAGCTTCCAGGTCGTCCTGCAGCGCATAAAGGGATATGGGGGCGGCGAGCAGCAATTCAAGATGAGCGCTGCCGGCAAGGCCTGCCAGCACGCCGTCCTGCAGCAGCAACAGCGCGTCGCCCTGCGCCGTCAGGCGCAGCAGCGCAGGCAGGTCACATTGGTTTGGAGAATGGCTCAGGGTATACAGCATCAGAGGATCCTAAAACGTCATCACGGCGTCGTAGCCGTCCAGTTCGCGGCGCAGCTCGTCCGGCGCCAGCACCTCGGCGTCCAGCACCCAATCGGTCACCTGGCTCAGTCCGCGTTCCTGCAGTGAAGCCTGGCACAGATAGCACCGCTCCACGTCATACAGCGGCAGCACGCCAAAGGTGGCAATGTAATTGCGCGCCAAAATCTTTTCCGGCTGTTGGCCCGGCAACAGCTGCAATACGCCATCGCCGACAAAAAACACCCCCACATCTTCACTGAGCGCCGACGTGGCGAGCAGCGCATCCAGCCCTTCCCTGCCGCTGGCGCCGCCGTGCGGCCCATGGGTGAAAACAAAAGCGACTCGTTTCATCCTATCCTCAGAACTGCACCAGACGGTCGCAACTTAGCGACGCTTCGGCCAGGGAACCCAACCCGCTCAGGGTAAAACCGGGCTGCAGGTTGGCGCTTGCCAGCCCCTGCTGCGCCGCCTCCTGCTCGTCGGTGACGCCGCGGCGCAACGCGGCGGCCACGCAGACGTTGAGCGCCACGCCGTGTTGCTGAGCCAGCTGCGCCCAACCGCGCACCAGGTCGAACTCATCGCTGGCGGGCGCGGTCAGCTGGTTGGCGTTCAACACCCCTTCACGGTAGAAAAAGACGCTGGAAAGCCGGTGTCCTTTCGCCAGCAGGGCCTGAGCGAACTGATAGGCGCTGCTGGCCTGCTGCGTGCCGTAAGCCGGACCGGTGACCAACAGACAATAATCGAGCATCAACGGTCGCTTCCCAACAGATCGCCGCTCTTGAACTGGCGGATGTACAAATACACGGTGTGTTTGGAGATATTCAGGCGATCCGCCACCTGATTGATCGCATCCTTGATGTCGAAGATGCCTTTCTCATAGAGGTTTAGCACTACCTGGCGGTTCTTGGCGTTATTGGATACCGAGCGATCGGCATTCACCTCTTCGATGGTGAACTCCAGCGTCTGCGCCACCAGATCGTCGACTGAAGAGGCGAAATTCACCGACGACGGCACGTCCTGCGTGGCCGGCGGCATAAAGGTCTGCATAATCTGCGAGAACGGCACATCGAGGTTCATGTTGATGCACAGCAGGCCGATTACCCGCTGTTCGCGATTGCGAATGGCGATGGTCACCGACTTCATCAGCACGCCGCTCTTGGCGCGGGTGAAGTAGGCTTTCGACACGCTGCTGTCGTCGCCGGCCATGTCGTGCAGCATGCGCAGCGCCAGGTCGGTGATCGGCGAACCGATTTTACGCCCGGTATGTTCCCCGTTGGCGATGCGTACCGCCGAACTGTTCAGGTCTTCCAGCGCGTGCAATACGATCTCGCAGTGGCCGCCGATCAACATCGCCAGCCCATCGACCACCGCTTCATAGGATTTCAGGATTTCATGATCCGTTTGAGTAAACGGACGTTCATTCAGCAAATCAAGTTCGCTGGCTTCGCTGGATAAAAGCGAATTCGACATCGAAGATACCACCCTCATAGATCGCCTGTGCCAGGGGGCGCAGCTAAAACCGCTCGGACCGGATCGCTGCCGTCGTCGGCACGCCGCAGCGCGGCTGGCTGAGAGCAGCATAAACGGCACGATGACATCCGCGGGCGAGGCGGCCGGGAACAATTTTAGGTACACGCCCTAAGGGGCAGACGCATGACTGATAAGTCAGAATTATTAGTCTAGCAAAGCGGCCGGAGCAAAGTCCTTGCGTTTGCGCGTGGTATTGACGTTAAGCCCGATGCCCGGCAGGCGTCAAGCGTTCAATGGAGAGAGAAGCGGCGGCGGTCGAAATGAAAACCGCCGCGGAGGGCATCCGCGGCGGTGGCAAACAGAGCGACGAGATTATTTCGCTTTAGCGTCTGCTTTCGCGTCAGCCGATTTTTCGGCTTTAGCGTCGGCTTTCGGTGCCGCTTTCACGTCCAGCAGCTCAACGTCGAACACCAGCGTGGAGTTAGCCGGGATGCCCGGAACGCCGGTTTTGCCGTAGGCCAATGCCGGCGGGATCACCAGCTTGATTTTGCCGCCTTTCTTGATGTGCTTCAGGCCTTCGGTCCAGCCCGGGATCACGCCATCCAGACGGAACGACAGCGGCTCGCCGCGGGTGTAGGAGTTATCGAACTCAGTACCGTCGGTCAGGGTGCCTTTGTAGTTTACTACCACGGTGTCGCTGTCTTTCGGCGCTTCACCCGCGCCCGGTTTCTCTACCTGGTACAGCAGGCCGGATTCGGTTTTCTTCACGCCTTTTTCTTTCGCGAAGCTGTCGCGGTACTTGGCGCCTTTGGTTTCGTTGTCCTTGGCGTCCTGTTCCATCTTCGCCTGAGCGGAAGCCTTCACGCGCGCTTCGAAGCCCTGAAGGGTCTTCTCGATGTCGGCGTCGTTCAGCTTGCTCTTGTTGGCGAACGCGTCCTGAACGCCGGCGATCAGCTGATCTTTGTCCAGCTTGATGCCCAGCTTCTCTTGCTCTTTCAGAGAGTTGTCCATGTAACGGCCGAGAGAGGCGCCCAGTGCGTAAGCGGCTTGCTCGTCGTCGTTTTTGAACTTGCCGGTGCTCGGTGCTGCCGCCGCGTCCGCTGGTTTAGCGGCTTCTGCCGGTTTGGCGGCATCGGCTGCCATGACCTGGGTCGCATTCAGAGCAAAAGCCATGGTGGTTGCCAGAAGCGTGACTTTAAACAAAGATTTCATCCATTTCTCCAGTGTCTGAAGCAATGCCCCAAACAATCATTAGGTAAGATAACCGGGCTACTATAGCTGCCTGAAACAAAACAAAACAGTCGCACAGGTAACCAATCGAGTCAAAGTGTGACTCCCGCTTTGCCAAGAAGTTTCCCTCTGTGTGCTACTCGCATGATAAATCAGATTTTTCTTGCAGAATATTCGGCGAGGTTAGCAAAAAACGGCGTATCGGGCGTGCAACTTTTCAGCACTTTACACTGCCGATCGCAACGTTGCGCGCCGCCTGGAGAAATAGCGCGAGCAAACCCGGCGTCAGCTGTTACCATAGCGCCGAATCAGGATTTTATCGCGTCAGAGGTAGCCTCATGCACAACGCCGACATTCAACGCCTGCTACAGCGGCTTGAAGAACTGGAGAGCCGCCAGGCCTTCCAAGAGCTCACCATCGAAGAGCTCAACCAGACCGTCATCCAGCATCAAATGGAAATGCTGAAGATGCGCGAACACCTGCGCATGTTGACCGACAAGCTGCGCTCGACCCAAACCTCAATGATCGCCTCGCAATCGGAAGAAACCCCTCCGCCGCACTATTGAGGGCCCGCTGCTCGGTTATTTCAGGCGTGCCAGCCCGTCGACGGCACGCTCGAGATAGCGGCGCGGGCACCCCAGGTTGATGCGGATAAAACCGCTCCCCTGCGGGCCGAAACCGCTGCCCATCGACGGCGCCAGCTTCGCCACCGCCACCAGCGCCTGCTGTAAGTCAGCATCGTTCAAACCCAGTGCACGGCAATCCAGCCAGGCGAGATAAGTCCCTTCAGCCTGGGTCATCGTGCACCAGGGCGCGGCGGCCGCCAGCGCCTGCTCAAACCAGCGCCGATTCTCCGCCAGGTAGTCGAGCAGCTCATCAAGCCAGGCAGCGCCCCGTTGATAGGCCGCGGTCGCCGCCGTCATCGACAGCGCGTTGAATACATCCAGCCCGTGGGCGTTCAGCCGATCGACAAACGCCTGCCGCAGCCGGGCATTGGGGATCAGAAAATTCGAAATGCGCAGCGAAGAGAGTCCGAAGGTTTTGCTGGCGGACGTCGCCGCAATCACCCGCTCGCGATATTCCTCGTCCAGATGCAACACCGATGTAAACGTCTCGCCGGGCAGCAGCAGATCGGCCCAAATTTCATCGGAGATCACCGTGACATCGTGGGCGTGGCAGATCGCCATGAGCTGCTCCAGTTCCTCGCGGCGCCAGCAACGGCCGGTCGGATTGTGCGGATTGCACAGCAACAACAGCGGCGGTTTGCGCTGCGCCAGGCAGGCGGCCAGCCGGTCGAAATCGATCCGGTATCCCTGCGGGGTTTCCAGCAGCGGATTTTCAATCACCTCTCTGCCGTTCATGGTGACTATCTTGGCGAACGAGCCATAGTACGGCCCCTGCACCACCACGCCGTCCCCCGGCTTGCTGAGCAGTTGGATCAGCATCGCCAACCCTGGCACCACCCCTTCAATCGACGTGAACCACTCGCGCCGCAGCGGCAGGTCGTGCCGCTTGGCAAACCAGTCGAGCGCCGCCTGGTAGTAGGCGTCGTCGCGTTCGCTGTAGCCAAAGACGCCGTGGTCCACCCGCTGATGCAGCGCCTGTTGCACCTCCGGCGGGCATGGAAAGTCGAAATCGGACACCCACATCGGCAACAATTCGCTGCCGTCCAGTTGCAGATAGCGGTCGATGAAGTCCCACTTCACGGAGCCGGTATTGTGGCGATCGATGATGGCGTTGAAATGACTCGTCATGTCAGGCTTCCTTACGCTGCAAGTCGTTCTGAGGTTGGAGTTTGGCGATACCGAAGCCGGTGAAGCCATAAATCAGGGCGAACACCACTGCGACATAACATTGGATCGCCCACGGCAGCAGATCGAGCGTGCTCACTCCCAGCGTGGTCGCCATGTAAATACCGGCGGCCGTCCACGGGATCAGCGGCTCGATGACGGTGCCCGCATCTTCGACGGTGCGCGACAGGTTTTTGTTGTCCAGCCCCATGCGTCGATAGACCCCTTTGAACAGCTCAGCCGGGATCAGCAGCGCCAGCTTGCCGTCGCTGGTCGCGCCGGTCACCAGGATGGTGGTGGCAACGGTAGCGGCGATCAGCTGGCCGGTGGTGTGCACCACTTTCAGCAGCCGGCTGATGATCACCGTCAGCGCGCCGGTCAGCGTCAAGGCGCCGGCGAAGGAAAAGGCGCAGAACACCAGCAGGATCGTACTCATCATCGAGAACATGCCGCCGCGGTTCAGCAGGCGCGGCACATCGGCGACGATCCCTTCAACGTTATGGCCCTGGCTGGCGAACATCGACAGATTGAAACCGTCCATCAACGCATTCAGCCCCTGTTGCAGGCTAAAACCCTGCAGCGCGACGCCGATGGCGATCGCCAGCGCGCAGGCGGCCAGCATGACGGGAATCACCGGCCGTTTGGTCACCGCGCCCCACAGCACCAGCACCGGCGGCAGGATCAACAGCAGATTGAAATGGTACAACCCCTCAAGCGCGCTGACGATTTCGGTCACTTTTTCCGGCGTTGCCACGCTGCCCACCGCGCCGGTGTGGCCGGCGATCAGGTACACCACGGCGGCCAGGATGAAGCTCGGCAGCGTCGTGTACATCAGATGCTGGATATGGCTGTAGAGATCGGTATCCGCGACGATAGCCGCGAAGTTCGTCGAATCGGACAACGGGGAAATTTTGTCGCCGAAGTAGGCGCCGGACACCACCGCCCCGGCCGCGGCGGCCAGCGGCACGTCCAGACCGGCGGCCACGCCCATCAACGCCACGCCCACGGTGCCGGCCGCCCCCCACGAGGTACCGGTGCACACCGAGATCACGCTGGTGATGAAGAACGCGGCGATCAGAATGTATTGCGGGCTAATCAGCTTCAGCCCCCAATACACCATGTAAGGGATTGTGCCGCTGATCATCCAGGTGCCGATCAGCCCGCCCACGCAGATCAGGATCATGATCACCGGCATCGCCTTAGCCAGCTTGGCCACGATGGCCCCGATGATGTCATCCCAGCGGTAGCCTTGCCACCAGGCCAACGCGGCGGCGATGGCGGCGGACACCAGCAGCAGCGGTTCAATGCGCAGGCCAAACTGGCCATAGCCGATGATGAGCAGCAACAGCATGGCCACAATCGGCAGCGTCGCCAGCCCAAGGTTGAGCGTTTTCTTATTATCCATATACGGCTCCTGTTGAAGAGGGGGTACTGCAACAGCGTAATGGCTTCGGTAATCGGAGGATGTGAGCGCAGGCCACTGGCCATGTAATCGGTTTCATGAGATGGCGTTATGTGAGCCGCCTCTCATTCGCCGCGCTTGCTTTGCTCAGTCCTCTCACCATCGGCGACGGAGTCTCGCAGGATAAGTTCGGCCGAAAAGCGGTTGTTCTGCGGCGCGACGTCGCTGCCGCTGTGGATTTGTAGCGCCAGACGCGCGGCGCGGCGGGCCATTTTCTCGATGGGGTAATGCACGGTGGTCAACGCGGGGTGGAGATATTTCGCTAGGGCAATGTCGTCAAAACCGACGAGCGACAGCGCTTCAGGCAACTGAACTTGCCGTTGGTGGCAGGTGCGCATCATGCCGGCGGCCATCACGTCGTTGAACGTCACTGCGGCGGTGAAGCGTTGGTCGCTGGCCAGAACGCGCTCGGCCGCCAGTTCGCCCCCTCTTTCATTGAAGGGCACGCTGATGATCCAGCTGCCGGGCACCTCAATGCCGCCGGCGGCCATGGCCTGGCGGTAACCCGCTAACCGCTGCGCGCGGTCGTCGATCGGCAGATCCGTCGTCACGCAGGCGATTCTCCGATGCCCCTGACGGATGAGCAGCTTGGTCGCCGTCTGCGCCGCATTGGCGTTGTCGAGCCAGATGCAACGGTTGGCGATGGCGGGCAGGTAACGGTTGATCAGCACCAGCGCGGGCGTGTGGGCGGCGTAGCGCAGCAGCTCCTCCTCCCCCATGCGCGTGACGTGCGCCACGATGGCTTCGCATCCCTGATTGATGAGAAAGTCGAGGCCGCTTTTTTCCAGTTCGGCCTGATGCCCGCCGCTGCACAACATCAAACGCACGCCGGCCTGTCGCGTGATGTCTTCCACGCCCCGCGCCAGGCGTGAAAAAAACGGATCGTCGAGGTTGCCGGTCAGCAACCCCAGCATATTGCCGCTTCTTTTCGCCAGCGCGGCGGCGTTGCGGTGGTAGTTAAACTCGCGCATCGCCTTCTCGACGCGTTCGCGGGTCACCGGTTCAACGTAGGCGGTATTATTGATCACCCGGCTGACGGTGGCCGTGGAAACGCCGGCGCGCCGCGCAACGTCTTTCATGGTGGCCATGGCATGTCCTGTTGTGCCGTTCGGCGCCCGGTGCGCCGCGCATAAAAAAGGGCAGCCGATGGCCGCCCTCTTGTCTCGTGATCGCGTTCTGCTTAGTGGCAGCCGCAACCGCCGTTACCGCAACCGCCTTTACCGTGGTCGTGACCATGGTCGTGATCGTGGCTGTGGCCGTGACCGCCGCAGCAGCCTTCACCATGTTCGTGGTGATGGTCGTGCTCGCCGTGTACGTGACCGTGTGCCAGTTCTTCTGCAGTCGCTTCGCGGATCGCGACAACTTCCACGTTGAAGTTCAGGTTTTGGCCGGCCAGCATGTGGTTGCCGTCAACCACAACGTGGTCGCCGTCAACTTCGGTGATTTCAACCGGTACCGGGCCCTGATCGGTGTCAGCCAGGAAACGCATGCCGACCTGCAGTTCGTCAACGCCCATGAAGACGTCTTTCGGTACGCGCTGCACCAGGTTTTCGTCGTAGTTGCCGTACGCGTCGTTCGCGCCGACGTGAACGTCAAAACGATCGCCAACGTCGTGGCCTTCGAGCGCTTTTTCCAGACCTGCGATCAGAGAACCATGCCCGTGCAGATAGTCCAGCGGTGCGCTCACCGGAGACTCATCAACCAAAACACCGTCTTCTGTACGTACTTGGTAAGCCAGGCTGACCACCAAGTCTTTTGCTACTTTCATGATATCTCCTACCGTTGGCTACTAGGACGCGCACCGTTATCGGGATGCGCGCCTTTTCCGGACAGATTGTAACGGAAATCTGCCTCGCTGTACCCTCCGGGATAAAAAAACGCTACTTCGGCTGAAAAATGCCGATCACCTGCTCTTGCGGGCGAACGTGTTTTTCCACCTGTTGCTCGGTCTGGCGCTGGTGATGGCCGCACTTGACGCACTCCACCACTTCCACCTGATCCTCCCGCCACACCGCCAGCGTATCCATGGCGCTACAGCTTGGGCACACCGCCCCGGCGATAAATCTCTTACGTGTTGCAGACATCGTTATGCTCCCGCTTATTCGTATTCATCCCAGCCGTCAAACTGGCGACTTTCTTTTTGCATTTCGCGATGGAACAGCTCTTCCAGCTCGCGCCGCGCTTCTTTCACGCGGGAAATTTGCGCCACGTCGCCCTGATGCGGCGGCATCAGTTCACGCAGCATGCGCATATCCAGGCGGCGGAAATGCTGCTGGGCGCGGAAGGCCTGATGCGGGTGCATGCCCAACTCCATCAACGCCTTGCGCCCCAGTTCCAGCGCGCTGGAGAAGGTTTCGCGGCTGAACTGTTTCACGCCCGCCTGCAGCAACTCATGCGCCTCCACGCGGCCGCGTGCCCGCGCCAGAATACTCAGATTCGGGAAGTGCTGCTGGCACAGCCGCACGATCTCCATGGTGTCTTCCGGCTCATTGCAGGTGATCACGATCGACTTGGCCTTTTCGGCGCCCGCCGCGCGCAGCAGCTCCAGCTCGGTGGCGTCGCCGTAATAGACCTTGTAACCGTAACGCCGCAGCACGCCGACGGCGCTGACGTCGCGTTCCAGTACGGTAATGCGCATTTTGTTGGCCATCAACAGGCGGCCTATCACCTGGCCGAAACGCCCGAAACCAACGATGATCACCTGCGGATCGTCGTCCTCTACGTACGGCGTCTCCTCGTCTTCGCCTTTGGCGTTATAGCGGCGCGCCAAAATGCGGTCGATGGCCTGCATGAGTAGCGGTGTGGTCATCATCGACATCGTCACTACCACCAGCAGCAAAGAGAGTTGATCCGGCTGCAGCACCTTTTGCGCGCCCGCCGCAGAAAACAGCACGAAGGCAAACTCGCCGCCTTGGCTGAGCACGCCGGCAAACTGCAGGCGCACCGAACTGCGCAGGCCGAACAGGCGCGACACGCCGTAGAGCACGCCGGATTTCACCGCCACCAGCGCCAACACGCCGATCAACACCTCGGCCAGATGGGTGTAGAGCACGCCGATATTCAACACCATGCCTACCGAGATAAAGAACAGCCCCAGCAGCAGCCCTTTAAACGGCTCGATGGAGATCTCCAGTTCGTGGCGGTATTCGCTCTCCGCCAGCAGCACGCCGGCAATGAAGGTGCCGAGCGCCATCGACAGGCCAAGCGTCTCCATAAACAGCGCCGAGCCGAGCACCAGCAACAGCGCCGCGGCAGTGAAGATCTCGCGCACGCCGGAAGCGGCGATATAGCGGAACAGCGGCCGCAGCAGGAAGCGGCCGCCGATCAGCATGCCGCCGAACGCCGCCACCTTGAGCGCGATCTTCGCCCAGTCGTCGCTGGTGCCGCCGGCGCCGGCCAGAATGGGGATCAACGCCAGCGCCGGGATCACCGCCATATCCTGGAACAGCAGCACCGAGAAACCCAGCTGCCCGCCTTCGTTGCGATTCATGCCCTTTTCGCGCATCAGCTGCAGCGCCATGGCGGTGGAAGACATCGCCAGGCCGATACCGCCTATCACCGCCGCCTGCCAGGCGAAGTGCGTCAGATACAACAATGCGCCCAGCACCGCCGCGGTGATCAGCACCTGGCCGGCGCCGGCGCCGAAGATCGAGCGCCGCAGCTCCCACAGCTTGCTGGGATTCAGCTCCAGGCCGATGATGAACATCAGGAACACCACGCCCAGTTCGGAGAAGTGCAGGATCTCGTCAACGTCGCGAATGAAGCCCAATCCCCACGGGCCGATGGCGATACCGGCGATCAGATAGCCCAGCACCGCGCCAATCCCCAGACGGCGGGCGATCGGCACCGTCACCACCGCGGCAAACAGGAACAGCAAAATGGCGGTCAGTAAGGTCGATCCTTCCATGATCATCGTCCTCCGTGCGGCAGCGGGTGGCTCAGCCAGTCCCCGTAGGCGTCCGCATGGCTGCGCAGCACCTCCGGCTTTTGCCGCCGCGCCCAATACACCACGAACGGCGTCAACCAGTGCATATGGCACATCCCGGCGGTCAGCTCGAACGGCCGCAGGATATCTTCCATCGGATAGTGGTTATAACCGCCGGTACGGTAGGCGCCTTCCGGCTCGCCGGTGGTGATCACCGAGCGCCAGTACTTGCCCGCCAGCGCATTGCCGCCCACGCCGCTGGCGAAGCCGCGCGCCAGCACGCGATCCAGCCACTCCTTCAGCAGCGCCGGGCAGCTGTAGGTATAGAGAGGATGCTGAAACACGATGACCTGATGCTCACGCAGCAGCTGTTGTTCGTGATGGATATCGATAAAAAAATCAGGATAGTGCGCGTAGAGATCGTGCACGGTGACATGTTCCAACTGCTGCGCCGGTCGAAGCAAAACCCGGTTCGCCACCGAGTCATGGGATTCCGGATGGGCATACAGCAGCAAGACCTTGGGCGGCTGCGACATCATTCCCCTCCAAAGCGTCGTCAGGGTAGCGGTTTTCCGTTACCATGCATCGCAAAGACAAAAACAGCGCGCGGTGCGCGTTCTGTTACCTTAATGATAATTTAACATACTCTGAACATACGGCGCTTTATGATTGTATTCTCCTCGCTACAAATCCGACGCGGCATTCGCGTCCTGCTGGACAACGCCACGGCGACGGTTAATCCCGGTCAGAAGGTCGGCCTGGTGGGCAAAAACGGCTGCGGCAAATCCACGCTGCTGTCGCTGCTGAAGGGCGAGATCGCGGCGGACGGCGGCAGCTTCACCTTCCCCGGCAACTGGGCGCTGGCCTGGGTCAACCAGGAGACGCCGGCGCTGGACGTGCCGGCGATCGAGTATGTTATCGACGGCGACCGCGAGTTTCGCCAGCTCGAAGCCGAGTTGCAGGCGGCCAACGATCGCAACGACGGCCACGCCATCGCCACCCTGCACGGCAAGCTGGACGCCATCGACGCCTGGACCATCCGTTCCCGCGCCGCCAGCCTGCTGCACGGCCTCGGCTTCTCCAACGAACAGCTGCAAAGCCCGGTGCGCGACTTTTCCGGCGGCTGGCGCATGCGCCTCAACCTGGCGCAGGCGCTGGTGTGCCGTTCCGATCTGCTGCTGCTCGACGAACCGACCAACCACCTGGATCTCGATGCGGTGATCTGGCTGGAGCGCTGGCTGAAAAGCTATCCCGGCACGCTGGTGCTGATCTCGCACGACCGCGACTTCCTCGATCCGATCGTCGACAAGATCCTGCATATCGAACAGCAGACGATGAACGAGTACACCGGCAACTACTCGTCGTTCGAACGCCAGCGCGCCACCAAGCTGGCGCAGCAGCAGTCGCTGTATCAGCACCAGCAAGAGAAAGTGGCGCACCTGCAAAGCTATATCGACCGTTTCCGCGCGCAGGCCACCAAGGCCAAACAGGCGCAGAGCCGCATCAAGATGCTGGAGCGCATGGAGCTGATAGCCCCGGCGCACGTCGACAACCCGTTCACCTTCAGCTTCCGCCCGCCGGAAAGCCTGCCGAACCCGCTGCTGCGCATGGAAAAGGTCAGCGCCGGGTATGGCGATAAAGTGATCCTGAAGTCAATCAAGCTGAACCTGGTGCCCGGCTCACGCATCGGCCTGCTCGGCCGCAACGGCGCCGGGAAATCGACGCTGATCAAACTGCTGGCCGGCACCCTGGAGCCGCTGAGCGGCGAGATCGGCCTGGCGAAAGGCATCAAGCTGGGTTACTTCGCCCAGCATCAGCTGGAATTTTTGCGCGCCGACGAATCGCCGCTGCAGCACCTGAGCCGCATCGCCCCAAGGGTGCTGGAGCAGCAGCTGCGCGACTATCTGGGCGGTTTCGGCTTCCAGGGCGACAAGGTCAGCGAAATGACCGAGCGTTTCTCCGGCGGCGAGAAGGCGCGGCTGGTGCTGGCGCTGATCGTCTGGCAACGCCCGAACCTGCTGCTGCTCGATGAACCGACCAACCACCTGGATCTCGACATGCGTCAGGCGCTGACCGAGGCGCTGATCGATTTCGAAGGCGCGTTGGTGGTGGTATCGCACGACCGTCACCTGCTGCGCTCCACCACCGACGATCTGTACCTGGTGCACGATGGCCAGGTCGAGCCTTTCGAAGGCGATCTCGACGATTATCAGCAGTGGCTTGTCGACCTGCAGCGCCAGGAAAGCCAACAGGACGCGCCGGAAAAAGAGAGCGGCGGCAACAGCGCGCAGGCGCGCAAGGATCAAAAACGCCGCGAGGCGGAGTTCCGTACGCAAACCCAACCGCTGCGCAAGCAGATCGCCAAGCTGGAACAGCAGATGGAAAAACTGGGCGCCGAACTGGCGGCGGTGGAGGAACAGCTGGCGGATCCCGCGCTGTACGACATCAGCCGCAAGGCCGAGTTGACCGACTGCCTGCAAAAGCAAAGCCAGGCCAAATCCGCGCTGGAAGAAACGGAAATGACCTGGCTGGATGCGCAGGAACAGCTGGAGCAGTTAACGCAGGCGTTCGAAGCCTAAGCCTCAGGCCTTGTAAAAAGGTTTATCCCCCAGAATGGTCGCGCGGTGCATGATGCGCCGCTGCGGCAGATAATCCGCGTTGGCGTAGTGCTGCGTCACGCGGTTATCCCAGATCGCCACGTCATTTTCCTGCCAGCGCCAGCGCACCTGAAACTCCGGCTTAGTGATGTGAGCAAACAGGAAATTCAGTAAAGCATCGCTCTCCTTCGGCGCCACATCCACGATCCGCGTGGTGAACCCTTCATTGACGAACAGCGCCTGTCGGCCGCTGACCGGGTGAGTGCGCACCACCGGATGCAGCAGCGGCGGGTTTTTCTGCACCGCCAGTTGCCAGCGCTGATGCTCTTCTTCACTGCCGCGATGCTTGTGCTCCGGGAACGACTTGGTGAAGTCATGTTCCGCGCGCAGCCCCGCGAGCAGCGTTCTGAACGGCGCCGACAGCGCCTCATAGGCGGCAATGCCGCTGGCCCACAGCGTATCGCCGCCGGTGGCAGGCAGCGTCTTGGCCGCCAGGATCGCCCCCAGCGGCGGGTTCTCGATAAAGGTCACGTCGGTGTGCCAGTTGTCGTTGTCCGGCGGGTTGTCGTCGTGAGTATCGAGCACGATGATCTCTTCCACGTCGGTGGCGTGCGGATAGACCGGATGGATGTGCAGATCGCCGAAGCGGCCGGCCAGATCGCGCTGCTGCAGCGGCGTGATCGGCTGGTTGCGGAAGAACAGCACCTGATGCTTGAGCAGCGCATGATAAAGCTGTTCAAACTGGCCATCGCCCAACGGCCGGGCCAACTCGACGTTTTCCACCAGCGCCCCGATGTAAGGCCCCAGCGGGGTGATATTCAGACGTTCGTTCATTGCTGTACTCCATGCCACGGGGTCAATCGGCGCTGCAGGGCGCGCAGCCCCAGCTCCAACCCAAATGCAATCACCGCAATCACGCCAATGCCGGCCAACACCACGTCGGTCGCCAAAAACTCACCGGCGGATTGCACCATAAATCCCAGGCCGCGCGTGGCGGCGATCAGTTCGGCGGCCACCAGCGTCGACCAGCCGACGCCCAGCCCGATGCGAATGCCGGTCAGGATCTCCGGCAGCGCGCTCGGCAGCACCACGAAACGCAGCACCTGCCAACGCGTGGCGCCCAACGCGCGGGCGGCGCGTACCCGCACCTGCGCCACGCTGCGCACGCCCGCCACGGCGGACAGCGTCACCGGCGCGAAAATCGCCAGATAAATCAGCAAGATCTTCGAGGTTTCGCCGATGCCGAACCAAATCACCATCAGCGGTAAATACGCCAACGGCGGCACCGGACGATAGATCTCAATCAGCGGATCGAGGATGCCGCGCACCGTGTCGTTCAGCCCCATGGCGATACCCACCGGAATGCCGACGATCACCGCCGCCAGCAGCGCCACCAAAATGCGCCCCAGGCTGGCCGCCAGATGCTGCCACAGCGTGGCGTCCATAAAGCCTTGCGGGCTGGCGATGGTGATCAGCTGATGCAATACCTGCTGCGGCGCCGGTAGGAACAGCGGGCTGATCAGCTGCAGCGCCGTCACGCCCCACCAGACGATCAACACCGTCAACAGCGTGGCGCCGCTCAGCCAAACGTTGCGCGGCACGCTGAAACGGCGCGTCGCTTTGCCCTGCGGCTGCGCCGCGGCCTTTAACGTGGAATGCAGGCTCATAACAAGGCCTCGCGCTGTTGGAAAACTTTGCCCAGCACGTATTCGCGCTGCGCGATAAATTCAGGATCGGACTTAATTGAGCGGCAGGCTTCGCCGTCGGCATAGCGTTGGCCGAAGTTCAGCGACAGCCGCTCCACCACCTGCCCCGGCCCCGGCGACAGCAGCAACAGCTCGCTGGCGAGGAACACCGCCTCTTCAATATCGTGAGTAATCAGCAGCACCTGCTTGCCGGTATCGCGCCAGATGGTCAGCAGCAGCTCCTGCATCTGCTCGCGAGTGAACGCGTCCAGCGCGCCGAACGGTTCATCCAGCAACAGCAGACGCGGATCGGCGGCCAGGGCGCGGGCGATGCCGACGCGTTGGCGCATGCCGCCGGAAAGCTGCCAGATGAAATGCCGCTCGTAACCAGCCAGACCGACGCGCTGCAACATCTGCTCCGCCACCTGGCGGCGCTGCGTCTTGCCGACGCCGGCCAGCTGCAGGCCGAACTCGACGTTGTCCACCACGTTACGCCACGGCAGTAAACCCTCATGCTGGAACACCACGCCCCGTTCGGCGCTTGGGCCATGAACGGACGTTCCATCCAGCGTGATGCTGCCAGCTGAAGGCTCGATAAACCCGGCGATTAAATTCAGCAGCGTGGTTTTGCCGCAGCCCGACGGGCCGAGCACCACCACCAGTTGCCCGGCGGCGATCTGGAACGACACGTCACGCAGCGCGGGCCGCCCCTGATACTCTGCTGAAAGATGGCTGACGTTTAGCATCCTGCTTCCTTACGACTGCGGCGCAGCCTGCACCTGTTTCACAAAACGGTCGGTCACATAAGCGCTGTAATCGCTGTCGACCTGCGGGATCTTGCCCTGCTGCTTGAGGAATTCGGCGGTATCGCGAATCGCCTTGTCCACCGGCTGGCCGAGCTGGGCGACCTGATCGGCCACCGGCAGATAACGGTTCCCCTTCACCAGTTCCGGCACCTGCGCTTCCGGCACGCCGCTCAAGCGAGCCAGTGTGCTGAGATGGCTCGGATCTTTCAGCCACTGTTCCGGTGCCGCCAGGTAGGCCTTTTGCGCCTGCAGGGCGCTGGCGGCAAAGGCGGTTACTACGTCGGGATGTTTCTCTGCGAAGTCTTTGCGCACCACCCACACGTCCAGCGTCGGTGAACCCCATTCGCCCACCTGCGCGGAGTCGGTCAGCACCTTGCCCTGTTTGGCCAGTTCGTTGACCACCGGCGCCCAGACGTAAGCGCCGTCGATGTCGCCGCGCTGCCAGGCGGCGGCGATGGCCGGCGGCTGCAGATTGAGGATCTTCACCTGTTCAGGCTTGATGCCCCAATGTTTGAGCGAGGCCAGCAGGCTGTAATGCGTGGTGGAGATAAACGGCACCGCGATGCGCTTGCCGATCAGATCCTGCGGGCTTTTGATGTCATTTTTCACCACCAGCGCTTCGGAACTGCCGAGCTGCGAGGCGATGAGGAACACTTCGATGGGGAGTTTTTGGCTGGCGGCCACCGCCAGCGGACTGGAGCCGATATTGCCGATCTGCACGTCGCCGGAGGCCAGCGCGCGCAACACGCTGGAGCCGCTGTCGAACTTACGCCAGTCGACGGTCGCGCCGGACTGTTTGGCGAAGCTGTTTTCCGCCTGCGCCACCTTGGCCGGCTCCGCCGACGTCTGGTACGCCACGGTCACGTCCACCGCGTAGGCGCTGGCCGCGCTGAGCGACAGCGCCAGCAGCGCCGCGTTGCGTAAAGAAAAGAGTTTGCCCGCCATGTTCCGCTCCGTTGATAAAAATCTGTTCAGTTGCTGACAGTTTTATCTGAGCGATGACGGGCGATAAAAGAATAAAAAAGTCTTCTTTATTACCCTAGGTAATATTAAAACGGATCACAGCGCGATCGTCCCGTGCAAGAACACGTGAGCGTAGCCGCCCAGCAGCGTGCGGTCCCCTTGCAGTTCGCAGAACAGCTCGCCGCCGCGCGCCGAAATCTGCCGGGCGTGCAGCCGATGGCGGCCGAGACGCGCCGTCCAGTAGGGCATCAGCGTGCAGTGCGCGGAGCCGGTCACCGGATCCTCGCCGCCGTCGAGCGTGAAATAGCGCGAAACGAAGTCCACGGTGTCACCCGGCGCGGTGACGATCACCGCGCGGCCGGCCAATGCGATCAGCGCCGGGATGTCCGGCCGCAGCGCGCGCACCTGCGCCTCGTTTTCAAGCACCACCAGCAGCGCTTTCGCCTGCCACACTTCCTGTGGCTGCACGCCCAGCAGCGCCGCGAGGCCTGCCGGTTCGGCGACTTTCTGCGGCGGCCTGGCGGGGAAATCAAGCACCAGCCGCTCCCCGTCCCGCTCATCGCGCTTGACGAACAGCTCGCCGCCGGCCGATCTGAAGCGAATATCCTTCAGCGCCGGGTTAACCGCGCTGAACATCACATGCGCCGCCGCCAGCGTGCCGTGGCCGCAAAGATCGACCTCGCGTTCCGGGGTAAACCAGCGGATAGCGGTCATGTCGCCGTCATCCCAGACAAAGCTGGTTTCCGACAGGCCGATCTCGTTAGCGATCGCCTGCAGCCGCTCCGCCGGCAGCGGCTGCGTCAGCAGGCAAACCCCGGCCGGGTTGCCGCGCAACCCTTCGCCGGTAAAGGCGACCACGTGATAATAGTTTTCCGCCATCGTTCACTCCTTAATACCAGATCAGTAACACACAGGCTGCAGTCAACAACCCCATGGAAACGTTGAAGATAACCCAGGCCTTTTTACTGCGCAGCAGGCGGCCAATCAGGGTGCCGAACGCCAGCCAGATAATGCCGGCGACGATGTTCACCGCCACAATGCCCAGCGCGATCGCCGCAATGGAACCGTTGTACTTATCGCCCGCCAGGCTGAAGCTCGCCACCGCCCCCAGCGCCATCAGCCAGGCTTTCGGGTTGAGGAACTGCAGCAGCCAGCCCTGATACAGCCGCACCGGCTGCGGTGGCGCCACGTCGGTTTCCAGCTTTTCATAGGCGGCGGTGGCGACTTTCCACGCCAGCCACAGCAGGTACAGGCTGCCGAGGATTTTCAGGATCAGGTGCAGCGACGGGTAGACCAGGATCAGGCTGCCGACGCCGAACGCCACCAGCAGCAAGATGCTTTGCATGCCGAGCATGATGCCGACCATCAGCCACAGCGATCGCATAAAGCCGAAGTTAGCGCCGGAGGTGGTCAGCAGCAGATTATTGGGGCCGGGCGTGATGGCGGCGACCCACAGGAAGCCCAGCATCGAAAGGAATAAACTCGGTTCCATGGCACGGGTGCTCCTCACCCAAGGCGCTTTTTTGCAGTATCATTGATAATTCTTGGTATTGAAGCTAACAGTGCGCTAGGGATCTCACAATAGCCGCCCACAACATTTTACTCAGCCTATGCCTAACACCTTTCGCCCTCTGACAGGGGCCAGTAACCCGCACCTGCAAACGCTGTTGCCGCGGCTGGTGCGCCGCCGCGTGTTATTGAAACCGCATTGGCAACGGCTGGAATTGCCCGACGGCGATTTCGTCGATCTCGCCTGGAGCGAGGATCCGGCGCAGGCGCGCGATAAACCGCGCGCGGTGCTGTTCCACGGTCTGGAGGGCAGCTTCTACAGCCCCTACGCGCATGGCCTGCTCAACGCCTGGCGCGAGCGCGGCTGGCTCGGGGTGGTGATGCACTTTCGTGGCTGCAGCGGCGTGCCCAACCGCAAACAGCGCATCTACCACTCCGGCGAAACCGAAGACGCGCGTTTCTTCCTGCGCTGGCTGCGCGACAGCTACGGCGAGGTGCCAACCGCGGCGGTAGGCGTTTCGCTCGGCGGCAACATGCTGGCCTGTTATCTGGCGCAGCAAGGCGCCGACAGCCTGCTGCAGGCGGCGGTGGTGGTCTCGGCGCCGCTGATGCTGGAGCCCTGCGCCTATCGCATGGAGCAAGGTTTCTCCCGCGTCTATCAGCGCTACCTGCTGGGGCAGCTGAAACAAAACGCCACCCGCAAGCTGTTGCACTACCCGGACACTCTGCCGCTCAAACTGTCACAGCTGAACGGGTTGCGACGCATCCGCGAATTCGACGACGCCATCACCTCGCGCATTCACGGCTTCAGCGACGCCACCGACTATTATCGCCGCTGCAGCGCCCTGCCGCTGTTGCCGGCGATCCAAACGCCGCTGCTGATCATCCATGCGAAGGACGATCCCTTCATGACCCATGAGGTGATCCCCGACGTCGCCGGCCTGCCGCGCAATATCGAATATCAGCTGACCGAGTTCGGCGGCCACGTCGGCTTTGTCGGCGGCACGCTGAAAAAACCGCACATGTGGCTGGAGCATCGCATTCCGGCCTGGCTTTCCCCTTATCTGGACATCCCGACGTGATCATTCCCTGGCAAGAACTGGCAACCGACACCCTGAACAGCCTGATCGAATCCTTTGTACTGCGCGAAGGCACCGATTACGGCGAGCACGAACGATCGCTGGAGCAGAAGGTGGAGGACGTGCGCCGCCAGCTGAAAAACGGCGAGGTGGTGCTGGTGTGGTCGGAACTGCATGAGAGCGTCAACATCATGCCGCGCGGTCAGTTCCGCGCCGGGCAGGAAGAAATTTAGTGGCGCCCGGTTCTATGACTGACGGAAAAAATCAGGTAACAATGGGACATTGCAAACCAGCGCGCGCCATTTCTTCCTGACATAGAGAGCGTCAACAAGAGCCACAATAATCCCCTGACGCCGGCGCATTCAACACGGAGTGACAACCACCATGTCTGCCAAACATCCCGTTATTGCGGTGACCGGTTCCAGCGGCGCCGGCACCACCACCACCAGCGTGGCGTTCCGCAAAATCTTCCAACAGCTCAACATTCGCGCCGCCGAGCTGGAGGGCGACAGCTTCCACCGCTATACCCGGCCGGAAATGGACGCGGCGATCCGCAAGGCGCGCGATCTGGGCAGACACATCAGCTATTTCGGCCCCGAGGCCAACGACTTCGGCCTGCTGCAGCAGAGCTTTATCGACTACGGCAAAAACGGCACCGGTCGTTCGCGCAAGTACCTGCACACCTACGACGAAGCAGTGCCCTACAATCAGGTGCCAGGCACCTTCACCCCGTGGGAGCCGCTGCCGGCACCGACCGACGTGCTGTTCTACGAGGGGTTGCACGGCGGCGTTGTCACCGAGCACCATGACGTGGCCAAACACGTCGATCTGCTGGTCGGCGTGGTGCCGATCGTCAACCTGGAGTGGATCCAGAAGCTGATCCGCGATACCGGCGAACGCGGCCACTCCCGCGAAGCGGTGATGGATTCGGTGGTGCGCTCGATGGAAGACTACATCAACTACATTACGCCGCAGTTCTCGCGCACCCACATCAACTTCCAGCGCGTGCCGACGGTGGACACCTCCAACCCGTTCGCCGCCAAGGCCATTCCCTCACTGGATGAAAGCTTCGTGGTGATCCACTTCCGCGGCCTGGACCAGATCGACTTCCCCTACTTGCTGGCGATGCTGCAGGGATCGTTTATCTCGCACATCAATACGTTAGTGGTGCCGGGCGGCAAAATGGGGCTGGCGATGGAGCTGATCATGGCGCCGCTGGTGCAACGGTTGCTGGAAGGCAAGAAGATCGAATAAATGCGTTGAGCGCGGCGCCGGCCGCGCTCCGCCTCGATTACGCCGGTTGGCGGATCTCGAAGCTGTGGGTTACCGTGGCGGCCTTGTTGAGCATCAGCGCCACCGAGCAGTATTTCTCCGCCGACAGGTTCACCGCACGTTCGACGATCTTGTCGGTCAGATCCTGGCCGGTCACGATGAAGTGCAGGTTGATATGGGTGAACAACCGCGGGGCTTCTTCGCGGCGCTCGGAGGTCAGCTTCACCTCGCAGTCGCGCACGTCGTTGCGCCCCTTTTGCAGGATGGATACCACGTCGATCGCGCTGCAGCCGCCCACCGACATCAGCACCATCTCCATCGGGCTGGGCGCTTTATCACCGGCGTTGCCGTCCATCAGCACCTGGTGGCCGGAGGCCGATTCACCCAAAAACGTTAACCCTTCCACCCACTTAACTCTTGCCTGCATTCTGGTCACTCCGGTTGATTTCTTAAAATCAGAGTACGCTTTCGCATAGAAACAGGCAACGTAACCTGATGCTAATCATGCTGAAGCGAGACAACACGAGACACCCGCCTTACTCTGTGCTACAAACAGAGCCGCAATAAATCTTTCCGGGACACTGAATTTCAGGGAAACGCCCAGAGAAAGGCTCCTTTACCGGTATGTTAACAGAATGTAGCTTGCAGCGCTTACGGCAAGTTAATATGCTAGAGCGACAGCGTATTTTTATGACACGCCTCAAAACTTGCCGGTAGCCCTCGCTCATGACTGCGGCTACAGGCGGGTTTTACAGGGAACTCTGACCCCTGTGACACAAGGCAGCGATAACAACAGAGGATAACAGCGAATGGTTCTCGGCAAACCGCAAACAGACCCTACTCTCGAATGGTTCCTGTCTCATTGCCATATCCACAAATATCCATCGAAGAGTACGCTGATTCACCAAGGTGAAAAGGCCGAAACGCTTTACTACATCGTGAAAGGCTCCGTCGCGGTGCTGATCAAGGATGAAGAAGGTAAAGAGATGATCCTGTCCTACCTCAACCAGGGGGATTTCATCGGCGAGCTCGGATTGTTCGAAGAAGGCCAGGAGCGCAGCGCCTGGGTTCGCGCGAAAACTGCCTGTGAAGTGGCCGAAATTTCCTACAAGAAATTCCGCCAGCTGATCCAGGTGAACCCGGACATCCTGATGCGTCTGTCCGCCCAAATGGCGAGCCGCCTGCAGGTCACCTCCGAAAAAGTGGGCAACCTCGCCTTCCTGGACGTGACCGGCCGCATCGCGCAAACCCTGCTGAATCTGGCGAAGCAACCTGACGCCATGACTCACCCGGACGGCATGCAGATCAAGATCACCCGTCAGGAGATCGGCCAGATCGTCGGCTGCTCGCGTGAAACCGTTGGCCGTATTCTGAAAATGCTGGAAGATCAAAACCTGATTTCCGCCCACGGCAAAACCATTGTCGTCTACGGCACCCGTTAATCCCCGAAGAAACGGCGCAGTCTGCGCCGTTTTTTTATCTGCTCCCTGCCATGTGGCGCCGCCTGATCTACCACCCGGAAATCAACTACGCACTGCGACAAACGCTGGTGTTGTGCCTGCCGGTGCTGTTCGGCTTGTTGATAGGCCAGCTGCAGCTCGGCCTGATGTTCTCTCTGGTGCCCGCCTGCTGCAATATCGCCGGTCTGGACACGCCGCATAAGCGCTTCTTTAAACGGCTGATCGTCGGCGGCTCGCTGTTCGCCTTCAGCAGCGTGCTGCTGCAACAGGCACTGCTGTGGCACGTGCCGCTGCCGGCGCTGATGCTGGGCCTGGCGCTGCTGCTCGGCGTCACCGGCGAAATCAGCCCGCTGCACGCCCGGCTGTTGCCGGCGGCGCTGGTGGCCGCCATTTTCGCCCTCAGCACGGCCGGCACGGTACCTCTCTGGCAGGCGCCGCTGCTGTACGCGATCGGCACCGTCTGGTACGGCTTATTCACCTGGTTCTGGTTCAAGCTGTGGAAAGAACAGCCAATGCGCGAGACGCTCAGCCAGCTCTATCTGGAGCTGGCGGACTATTTCGAAGCCAAATACTCGTTGCTGACTCAGCACACCGATCCGCAAACCGCGCTGCCCCCGCTGCTGGTACGCCAACAAAAGGTGATGGATCTGATCAGCCTTTTATACCAACAGCTCAATTTCCTGCCGCACGCCAACAACCTCGAACAAAAGCGCCTGCAGCGCGCCTTTCAGGTGGCGATGGATCTGCAGGAACACATCACCGTCAGCCTGCATCTGCCGGAGGAGGTGCAAAAACTGGTGGAGCAGAGCCAGGCCGAAGCGATCATTCGCCGCAACGCTCAGGTGATCGCCGGCCGGCTGCGCGTGGTGGCGCACGATATTCTCTACCATCAACATTCGAAGCGCTTCTCCATGAGCCACGAACTGGCGGCGCTGGAAAAAATGGCGGCGCAGCATCCCGATAACCCGGTCGGCCAGTTTTGTTATTACCACTTCAGCCGCATCGCCCGCCTGCTGCGCACCCAGCATCCGCTGTATCGCCGCGACCTGATGCCCGGCCAGCACCGCCTGCCGTTTTGGCCGGCGCTGGCCAGCTACCTGTCGTTCAAATCCACCGCCCTGCGCAACGCCGCGCGGCTGGGGGTGACGCTGGCGGTCGGCAGCAGCCTGGGTGCGGTTTTCAACCTGCCGAAGCCTTACTGGATCCTGCTCACCATCATGCTGGTGAGCCAAAACGGGTATAACGCCACCCGGGTGCGTATTCAGCACCGTGCGCTGGGCACGATTGCCGGGCTATTGCTGGCGGCCGGGCTGTTGCAGCTGCAGCTGCCGGAAGGAGAAACGCTGAGCATCATGCTGGTGATCACGCTGCTGGCCTACCTGGTTTCGCGCAAGAACTACGGGCTGTCGGTGATTGGCTTTACGGTCACGGCGGTTTACACCCTGCAGCTGCTGGCGCTGAACGGCTCGCATTTTCTGGTGCCGCGTCTGATCGATACGCTGATAGGCTGCGTGCTGGCGTTCGGCGGCACCATTTGGCTGTGGCCGCAGTGGCAAAGCGGGCTGCTGCGCAAGAATGCCCATCAGGCGCTGGAGAACGATCAAGCCGCGCTGCGGCTGATGCTGAAGCAGCCGGAACCGGACGCCACCGCGTTGGCCTATACTCGCATGCAGGTCAACCAGGCGCACAACGCGCTGTTCACCTCGCTCAATCAGGCGATGCAGGAGCCGGGGTTCGCCTCGAATTATCTGGCGGACATGCGGCTGTGGGTCACTCACAGCCAGTTCATCGTCGAACACCTGAACGCCATGACCATTCTGGCGCGCGAGCACTACATGCTGACGCCGAAACTGGCGGAAGCCTATCTGCAAACCTGTGAAATTGCGCTGCAAAGCTGCCAGCAGCGGTTGGAATACGACGGCCCGAGCAGTGACAACAGCGGCATCATGCAGCCGCCGGATCTGCATCCGGACATGCCCGTCACCGAGATGGAACGTCATTTGCGGCGCATTTTGTCGCACCTGAGCGTGATGCATACCATTTCGTCGCTGGCCTGGCGTCAGCGCCCGCACCACGGCATCTGGCTCAAGCGCAAACTGCGCGATCAATAAGGGCGCGGCATGCCGCGCCCCGTTATTCGCCGCACGGGCTTCAGGCGTTGATCACATCCTGCACCGCCAGCTCGAACAGCGCCATGCCGGCCTCGATGTCCTGCAGCTCCACCACCAGCGACGGCGCGAAGCGGATCACGTTCGGCCCGGCGTTGAGGATCATCAGCCCACGCGCGGCGGCGGCGGTGAGGAAATCGCGCGCTCTGCCGTGATAATGCGGCGTCAGTTCGGCGCCGATCAGTAACCCCATGCCGCGAATGGCGGTGAAAATACCGTATTTATCGCCGATATCCTGCAAAGTCTGCACATACAGCGCGTGGCGCTGTTCGATGCCGCTCAGCACTTCCGGCGTATTGATCACATCCAACGCCGCCTCCGCCACCGCGCAGGCCAGCGGGTTGCCGCCGTAGGTGGTGCCATGAGTGCCCACCTGCATCACCGACGCAATCTCTTCGGTAGTCAGCATGGCGCTGACCGGGAAGCCGCCGCCCAGCGCCTTGGCGGTGGTGAGAATGTCCGGCGTCACGCCATAATGCATATAGGCGAACAGCTTGCCGCTGCGCCCCATGCCGCTTTGCACTTCGTCGAACACCAGCAGCGCCTGATGTTGGTCGCACAGTTTGCGCACGCCTTTAAGGAAGCCGGCGTCGACCGGCGTAATGCCGCCCTCGCCCTGAATCGGCTCCATCACCACCGCGCAGGTGTGGTCGTCCATCACCGCTTTCACCGCCGCCAGATCGTTGAACGGCACGTGCACAATGTCGGCCGGCTTCGGCCCGAACCCGTCGGAATATTTGGCCTGCCCGCCCACCGACACGGTGAACAGCGTGCGGCCGTGAAACGCGTTATAGAAGGCGATGATTTTGGTTTTATAGGGGCTGTGGCGGGTGATGGCGTAATGACGCGCCAGTTTGAACGCCGCTTCGTTGGCCTCTGCGCCGGAGTTGGCGAAGAACACCCGATCGGCGAAGGTGGCGTCGATCAGTTTGCTCGCCAGGCGCAGCGCCGGTTCATTGGTAAAGACGTTGCTGGTATGCCACAGAGTCTCACCCTGACGTTTGAGCGCCTCGACCAGCGCCGGATGGCAGTGCCCCAGCGCCGTTACCGCGATGCCGCCGGAAAAATCGATGTACTCTTTTCCCTGCTGATCCCAGACCCGACTGCCTTTGCCGCGCACCGGCACAAACTGGGCGGGTGCATAAACAGGCAGGATAACCTGGTCAAAGGTGCTGCGGCTCACTGCGGATTTTTCAGTCATTTTTCGGCTCCACCCTGAAGGTTTTTCAGCGCTATCGTAATGTCAGATTGAAAACATAATCACGAAATATGCATAAAAAACCAATCAAGCGCAAACGCAAAACGCCTGACGAGCGAAAAAAACGCATCGGGATTAACGGTTGAGGAAATTATCCAGCAGCTGATGGCCCTGCTCGCTGAGCACGCTTTCCGGATGGAACTGCACGCCTTCCAACGCCAAAGCGCGGTGGCGGATGCCCATGATCTCGTCGCGCACGCCGTCGCGTTCGCTCCAGGCGGTCACTTCAAAGCAGTCCGGCAGCGTATCGGCTTTCAGCACCAGCGAGTGATAGCGGGTCACGGTCAGCGGATCGTTCAGGCCGCGAAACACGCCGACGCCCAGATGGCGAATGGCCGACGTTTTGCCGTGCATCACCGCGCGGGCGCGCACCACCTCGGCGCCGAACGCCTGCCCCAGCGCCTGGTGCCCCAGGCACACGCCAAGGATCGGCAGTTTGCCGGCGAAATGACGAATGGCGGCCAGCGAGATACCCGCTTCGTTCGGGGTGCAGGGGCCGGGGGAAATCACCAGATGCTGCGGCGCCAGCCGCTCGATATCGGCCAGCTGCAGCTCATCGTTGCGCTTCACCACCACCTCGGCGCCCAACTCGCAGAAGTACTGGTAAAGGTTATAGGTAAAGGAGTCGTAGTTATCGATCAGCAGCAGCATGTCAGGTCCGGCAGAGAAAAACGCCGCCATAGTTTACTGATTTAACCCGCCGCTGCCGACGATAATTTCCGCTTACTTTTTACGGCCGCCGGTGATCGACCCCAGCACGCCGCGCAGGATCTGGCGGCCGAGATCGCGCGCCATGCTCTTGGCGGCGGTCTGGACGATGCCGTCGCGTTTGCCGCCGCGCGGGCCGGTGGAACCGAACAACAGCTCGTTCAAACCATCCATCAGGCCGCCGCCCGCCTGCTGTTGTTGCTGTTGCGTCTGCGGTTGTTGCCCCTGCTGCGGGGTGCCGATGGTGGCGAAACCGCCCGACGACAGCTTCTCGTAGGCGGACTCGCGGTCAATCATGTCTTCATAGCGGCCATACAGCGGCGACTTGTTGATCGCGCTGTTCAGCCCTTCCGCGCCAAGCATGCCCATTTTGGATTCCGGCGCGATGACCATCGCCCGCTCCACCACGTTCGGCCGGCCCTTTTCGTCGAGGAACGACACCAGCGCTTCGCCCACGCCCAGCTCGGTGATCGCCGTTTCGGCATCGAAGGCCGGGTTGGCGCGCAGGGTTTGCGCCGCCGTCTTCACCGCCTTCTGATCGCGCGGGGTAAAGGCGCGCAGCGCATGCTGCACGCGGTTGCCCAACTGGCCCAGCACGCTGTCCGGGATGTCCAGCGGGTTCTGGGTGACGAAGTAAATGCCGACGCCTTTGGAGCGGATCAGGCGCACCACCTGTTCAATCTTGGTCAGCAGCGCCGCCGGCGCATCGTTGAACAGCAGGTGCGCCTCATCGAAGAAGAACACCAGCTTCGGCTGTTCAGGGTCGCCCACTTCCGGCAGGTGCTCAAACAGCTCGGCCAGCAGCCACAGCAGGAACACCGAATACAGCTTCGGCTGATTGATCAGCTTGTCCGCCGCCAGCAGATTGATCACGCCGTGGCCGTTGGCGTCGGTTTTCATCAGATCGTTGATGTCCAGCATCGGCTCGCCGAAGAACTGGTTGGCCCCCTGCTCTTCCAGCGTCAGCAATCCACGCTGGATGGCGCCGATAGAGGCGGCAGAGATATTGCCGTACTGGGTTTGGAATTGTTTGGCGTTGTCGCCGACGAACTGCACCATGGCGCGCAGGTCTTTCATGTCCAGCAGCAGCAGCGCATTGTCATCGGCGATTTTGAACACCAGCTGCAGCACGCCGCTTTGCACCTCGTTCAGATCCAACAGGCGCCCCAGCAGCAACGGCCCGAGATCGGAAATCGTGGCGCGGATCGGGTGGCCTTTTTCACCGTAAATATCCCACGGGATAATGGTGCAGGCCTGCGGTTGCCAGTCGGTAACGCCGATCGCCGCCAGACGCGCCTGCAGTTTTTCGGAAGGCACGCCCTCGGCGCCGATGCCGGACAGATCGCCCTTCACATCCGACAGGAACACCGGCACGCCGATGCGCGAGAACTGTTCGGCCATTTTTTGCAGCGTCACCGTCTTGCCGGTGCCGGTTGCCCCGGTAATCAACCCGTGGCGGTTGGCCAACGCCGGCAAAATCACCAGATCCTGTTCCGGTTTTCCGTCTTTCATCGCTTTGGCGATAATCCGTGGTTCACTCATTTTCTGTTCCTTTGACGCTGACGCGGCGCGAAACGCGCCTGTTGATGCAATAAAGCTATAAGCGCCGCGTAACCCCGTCAAGGACAAACAAAAAGGGCGCCGTCGGGGCCTGATGAATTCAGATTGCGCTTAGCGTCAGAGCGTCTTTGCTTGAACAATAAAGCACCAGTGTTATAGTGAGCATTACGCTGTATATACGAGGTAAATACCATGTCTGAATCTACCGTGGTAATCCGCGTGGATGAAGAGTTAAAAACCGCTTTCGCCAGCGCGGCAAAGGCCGCCGATCGCACGGCTTCGCAACTGCTGCGCGATTTCATGCGCGAGTTTGTCAGCCGTCAGGCGCAGCAGGAAGAGTACGACCAGTGGTTAAAGGAAAAGGTCGAGGTGAGCCGCAAGGCGTTGCGTGAAGGCAAGTTCGCCGACGATGAAGAGGTGGCTGCTTATTTCGCCGAACGCAGAGCTAAATCAACGCAATAAAACACAAAAGGACTTTTGTGAAACTGACATGGACGGTACCCGCCATCGCCGATCGTCTGGCGATTTATGAATGGTTGGAACTTAAAAATCCGGCCGCCGCCGCAGAAAATGATGCAAAAATCGCTGACGCGGCGGCACGCCTCGTGCATCATCCCACCAGCGGGAAAACGGGTCGGATAGCCGGCACGCGCGAGCTGGTCATCTCCCCGTCCTATCTGTTGGTCTATGAATGGGCGGCTCAACGCGTCATCATATTGGCCATCGTGCATACTCGCCGCCGGTGGCCGCCGGCATAGTCACCCCCGCAGCCCCAGTTGCTCCTTCAGCGCCTTCAAATAGCGCCGGCTGACCGGCACCGGATCGCCTGCCGACATGATCATCTCTGCCGCACCGCCCTCTTCGAAGCGGATCTCGCGCACCTGCTCCAGGTTGACCAGATACTGCCGATGGCAGCGCACCAGCGGCGTACGGCTTTCCAGCGTGCGCAGCGTCAATTCGGTGAAACACTCCATGCCGTCGCTGCGCACCACGAATACCCCGCTCAGCTTGGAACGGATCGCCAGCACTTCATCGAACCGCAGCAGATAGATGCGGCTGTGGCCGGTGCAGGGAATGTATTTCAGGTAGCCGGCGCTCTCATCCAGCGCCGTCACGTCCTGCGGCGCACTGCGCTGCCGCAGGCGTTGCAGCGTCTTGCTCAGCCGCGTCGGCTCCGCCGGCTTCAGCAGATAGTCGAAGGCGTGCTCCTCAAATGCCTGCACCGCGTATTCGTCGTAGGCGGTCAGAAACACGATGTGCGGCATACGGTTGGGATCCAGCATGCCGACCATTTCCAGCCCGCTGATGCGTGGCATCTGGATATCGAGAAACACCACGTCCGGCTGCAGCCGATGGATCTGGCTGATGGCTTCGATGGCGTTGGCGCACTCGCCGATAATCGAGATCCCCGCTTCAGCTTCCAGCAGGTGGCGCAGGTTGTCGCGCGCGGAAGGTTCATCGTCAACAATCAGTGCGTTTAACATCAGGCTGCCCTCTCCATAGGGACATTAAGCGTAATGCGGGTGTAGGCGTCCGGCCGGCAATCCACCTGCACGCCATAGCCTTCGCCGTAGCGCACGCGAATGCGTTTATCCACCAGGTTCATCCCCAGCCCGCTGCAGTTCGGTTTCGGCTGGAACAGCCCGGCGTTGTCCGTCACCTGCAGCAGCAGATGCTCGCCTTCGCAGCAGGCGCCGATTTCGATGCGGCCCACGCCCAACAGATGCGAGGTGCCATGCTTGATGGCATTCTCGACGATCGGCTGCAGCGAAAACGCCGGCAGCCGCGCCGCCAGCAGCGCCTCGGGCAGCGATACCGCAATCTCCAGCCGATCGGCGAAGCGCGCTTTCTCTATCTGCAGGTAGGCGTTCACATGTTCAATTTCGTCCGCCAGGCTGACTTCGTCATCCGAGCGTTTGAGGTTTTTGCGAAAGAACGTCGAGAGGGACTGCACCAGCTCGCAGGCGCGCTCGCCGTCGCGACGGATCACCGCCACCAGGGTATTCAAGGCATTGAACAGGAAATGCGGATTGACCTGCGCATGCAACAGCTTGATCTCCGACTGTGCCAGCAGCTGTTTGTGGCGCTCGTACTGCCCGGCCATGATCTGCGCCGACAGCAGGCTGGCGATGCCTTCGCCCAGCGTCCGGTTGATGGTGCTGAACAGCTGGCTTTTCGGTTCATACAACTTGATGGTACCGATGACCCGCTGGTTTTCGCCGCGCAGCGGGATCACCAGCGTCGATCCCAGTTTGCAGGCCGGATTGATCGAGCAGCAGTAAGAGAGCTGATTACCGTCGGCGTACACCACCTCGTTGTTGTCGATGGCGCGATGCGAATGCACCGAGGCGATCGGCGTGCCCGGCAGGTGGTGATCGTCACCGATGCCGATAAACGCCAGCAGCTTGTCGCGATCGGTGATCGCCACCGCACCGATGCCCAGCTCCTGATAGATCACCCGGGCGACCTTCATGCTGTTCTCCTGATCGAACCCCTGCCGCAGGATGCCCTCGGTGCGCTCGGCGATCTTCAGCGCCTTGGAAGAGAAGGCGCTGGTGTATTTTTCGAACATCGCGCGCCTATCCAGCAGGATTTGCATGAACATCGCCGCGCCGACGGTATTGGCGATCATCATCGGCAGCGCGATGTGCTCCACCAGCTGCAACGCTTCGTCGTAGGGGCGCGCCACCGCCAGGATGATCGCCATCTGCAGCACTTCCGCCACCAGCGCCACGCCGCCGACGAACAGCGGATTGAACAGCAGCTCGATACGCCCTCGGCGCATGGCGATGCTGTGCACGATGCCGCCGACCAGGCCTTCCGACACCGTGGAGATCGCGCAGGCCACGTCGGTCATGCCGCCGAGCGTATACCGGTGCAGGCCGCCGGTCAGCCCGACCAGAAAGCCCACCGACGGCCCGCCCAGCAGCCCGCCCAGGACCGCGCCTATCGCACGAGTGTTGGCGATCGAATCCTGAATGTGCAGCCCGAAATAGGTGCCCATGATGCAGAACACCGAGAAGATCACGTAGCACAGCAGCTTGTGCGGCAGGCGAATGGTCACCTGCATCAGCGGAATGAACAGCGGGGTTTTGCTCAGCAGATAGGCGATAACGAGATAGACGCACATCTGCTGCAACAGCAACAGCACCTGGTTAAATTCATACATGGCAGCAACTCATCCAGAGACAACAAAGGGCGAACGCCGGATTTCCGGTCTGGTTATTGTCTGCCGATTAGAGCATGGGGCGCGGGAGAAAACAGTGATGAAGGCAAGGCTTCGGGAGGAAGGACGGCCGACCCCGGCGGGATCGGCCAAAAAACTTACGGCAGCACCTTGGCCGACAGAATCACCACCGGCTTGGTCGGCACATTCTGGTAAGGGCCGACGTTGCCGGTCGGCACCTGAGCGATCTTGTCCACCACATCCATGCCTTTCACCACTTTGCCGAACACCGCGTAGCCGAAGTCGCGCTGGCCGTGATCCAGGAAGGCGTTATCCGCCACGTTCAGGAAGAACTGGCTGGTGGCGCTGTCCTTGTCGGCGGTGCGCGCCATCGAGATGGTGCCGCGCAGGTTGCGCAGGCCGTTGTCGGCTTCGTTCTTGATCGGCGCCTTGGTGGATTTTTGCTGCATGTCAGCGGTGAAACCGCCGCCCTGGATCATGAAGCCCGGGATCACGCGGTGGAAAATGGTGTTGTTGTAGTACCCGCTGTTCACGTAATCGACGAAGTTCTGGGTGGAAACCGGTGCCTTCTGGCTGTCGAGCGCCAATTCGATATTCCCCGCCGAGGTCGTCAGCATGACATGGGTCTCACCGGCGGCGAGTGCGGCTGGTGCCACTGCGGACAGGGAACACAGCGCGACGAAGGTCACTAAAGTACGTTTGAACATTAACGGGTCCTTTCTCTGAGAGACAAACAACGGAAAAGCGCTTTGATTCTAAAGAGCTGTATCGGCAAGTGCCAGCCATTTACCTATATTTACCCAATTACGGGACATATCCTAGGCGGCCCTGAATTTTGCTGCGGAAAGTATGGGCGCAGAAGGCTTTTTTGCCAACCGCATCACGCATTTTTTGCCCCGTGCCGCCCCGGGGCGGTTTTTGCGATCTGCCTCCCAGTTTGCACACGCATTGTCGTTACTCTATATAAATGAGAGCGCTCTCATTATAAAAAGAACGGATATTGAAGCATCCCACGGCGGCATCGCCGCGCAACCCCTGGAGAAATGACGTGAGTGAATTGATGACTGAAGTCAGCCCCGAGTTTGAAAGCACCATCATGGAACTGCTGGTGTTCTCCGGCAGCGCGCGCAGCAATGCGTTGATGGCGTTGCGACAAGCGCGCGCCGGCGACTTCGCCGCCGCGGCCAAACACATGGCCGAATCCAAAGAGTGGGTGAAGAAAGCGCACCTGATCCAGACCGAGCTGATCGGCCTGGACGAAGGCTGCGGCAAGCTGGCGATCAATCTGATCACCGTGCATGCGCAGGATCATCTGATGAACGCCATGGTGATCCAGGATCTGGCCGACGACATGATCGAGCTCTATCGCCGTCAGTCGCTGACGGAGGGCCGCCCATGAGCACGCTCAAAATCGCCGTGATCGGCGGCGGCAGCAGCTACACTCCCGAGCTGGTCGATGGGCTGATCCAGCGCATCGAGGAGCTGCCGGTCAACGAACTGGCGCTGGTGGACGTCGAGCCAGGCCGGCAAAAAGTGGAAACCATCGCCGCCCTGACGCGCCGCATGCTGGCGCGCCATGGGCTGGAACAGGTGAAGGTCAGCGTGCACTTCACGCTGGACGACGCCATTCGCGGCGCCGCTTTCGTGCTGACCCAGTTCCGCGTCGGGCAACTGCCGGCGCGCGCCGCCGACGAACGGCTGGGCCTCAAATACCAGCTGCTCGGCCAGGAGACCACCGGCGTCGGCGGCTTCGCCAAGGCGCTGCGCACCATTCCGGTGATGCTGGATATTGCCCGCCGGGTGGAAAAGCTGGCGCCGGACGCCTGGATCATCAACTTCACCAACCCGGCCGGTATCGTCACCGAGGCGGTGTCTCGCTTTACCAAAGCGAAGATCATCGGCCTGTGCAACGTGCCGATCAGCATGCATCACATGATCGCCAACATGCTGCAGGCGCCTTACGCCGACGTGCAGCTGCGGTTCGCCGGCCTGAACCACATGGTCTGGGTGCATCAGGTCACGCAGCAGGGGCGCGACGTCACCGCCAAGGTGATCGACATGCTGTGCGACGGCGCGGCGCTGACCATGAACAACATCAAGGAAGAGCCCTGGCAGCCGGACTTCCTGCGCGCGCTCGGCGCGATCCCCTGCCCGTACCACCGCTATTTTTACCAGACCCGCGAGATGCTGGCGGAAGAGATGGCCGCCGCCGGCGAGCGCGGCACTCGCGCTGAGCAGGTGATGCAGGTGGAGAAAGAGCTGTTCGAGCTGTATGCCGATCCGCAGCTGAACAGTAAGCCGGAGCAGCTCAGCTTCCGCGGCGGTTCTTTCTATTCCGAAGTTGCGCTGGAGCTGATCCGTGCTATCCATAATAATCTCGGCACGCAATTAGTGGTCAACACCGCAAACCGCGGCGCAATCCATGGCCTGCCGGACGATGCTGTGATAGAAATCAACTGTATCGTCGATGCTCAGGGCGCGCATCCGCTGACTTTCGGCCCACTGTCGGAACCGATGCAGGCGCTGACGCAGCAGGTGAAAGCCTACGAACGCCTGACCATCGAGGCCGCGGTGCACGGCGATCGCAGCAGCGGCTTGCTGGCGCTGATCGCCAATCCGCTGGTGGGCAACGCCAATCTGGCGCAGCCGTTGCTGGACGAGGTGTTGACGATAAACGCGCCGTATTTGCCGCAGTTCAGGTAAGCGCCTGCGCGCGGTATGACAGGGGTTCGGCGCGCCGAACCCATTTTTTTAGCCGTAATCAGGAGTTGGACGATGGTGACACTGGAAGATGTCGCGGCGCTGGCGGGCGTATCGCGCGCCACCGTATCGCGGGTAGTGAACGGCGACAGCAACGTCAAAGCGCCGACCCGCGAGAAGGTTGAACGCGCCGTCGCCCAGCTCGGTTACACCCCCAACCCGGCGGCCCGCGCGCTCGCCTCCAGCCACAGCAATACCCTCGGGCTGGTGACCACGTCGTATCGCGGCGGCTTCTTCGGCGCGCTGATGGACTTCGTGCAAACCGAGGCCGAATCCCACGGCAAGCAGCTGCTGGTGACCCAGGGCCGCAACAGCGCCGAAAACGAATGGCAGGCGGTGCAGCGGCTGTTCAGCCTGCGCTGCGACGGCGTGATCCTGCACGTGCGTTTTCTCAGCGACGATCGGCTGCGCCAGCTGGCGGCGGAGCAACGTCATTTCGTGTTGCTCGATCGGCTGGTGCCGGGGCTGGAAGACCGCTGCGTCACCTTCGATCACCCGCTCGCCAGCCGCATGGCGACCCAGCAACTGCTCGATGCCGGGCACCGGCGCATCGCCTGCATCAGCGGGCCACGCGAGCGCCCGTCGAGCCGCCTGCGGCTGCAAGGGTTTGAAGAGGCGATGCAGACGGCGAATATCGAGCCGGTGGCCTGTCTGGAGGGCGTTTACGATCTGGAAAGCGGTTACCGCTGCGCCGATCGCCTGCTGCAGCAAGCCGCACGGCCCAGCGCCATCTACTGCTGCAACGAAGAGATGGCGATCGGCGCGCTGCTGGCGATCAACGAGCACCGCCTGCGGGTGCCGCAGGATATCTCCTTGATCTGTTACGACAGCGGCGAACGCGCGCCCTTCGTCCGCCCGGCGTTGAGCAGCGTACATTTTCCCATCAGCGAGATGGCCCAATACGCGGCGCGCAGGCTCATCGACCCCTCCACCCCGGCGCACCCATTTGAGCCGACGATCGTCAACCGTGATTCCATTGTGACGGTACGCAAATAGATCACAATAATGCGTACCCTCCCTTCATAGGTTGCATCAAAAAATCGACAACCATCACAAAAAATCCCGTTGTCTGTGCTAGGATCCGCCCCCTGGTGGCCTGATCGGGACTTTTTTCTGCGTTTGCCAGGAAAAGCCAGCGGCCTTATGCCAGCGTTAAAACCTCTAACAGACATATTCAGGCCTATACAATGAATGACAGTAACCGCATACGGCTTACCTGGATCAGCTTCTTTTCGTACGCGCTGACCGGTGCTTTAGTGATCGTCACAGGGATGGTGATGGGAAACATTGCAGAGTACTTTAATCTGCCGGTTTCCAGCATGAGTAACACCTTTACTTTCCTCAACGCCGGTATTTTGATTTCGATCTTCCTCAATGCCTGGCTGATGGAAATCATCCCGCTGAAGCGTCAGCTGATCTTCGGCTTTGTCCTGATGGTGCTGGCGGTCGCAGGGCTGATGCTCGGCAAGAGCCTGACCATGTTCTCGCTGTGCATGTTTATCCTTGGCGTGGTTAGCGGTATCACCATGTCGATCGGCACCTTCCTGATCACCCACATGTATGCCGGCCGCCAGCGCGGTTCGCGCCTGTTGTTCACCGATTCCTTCTTCAGCATGGCCGGGATGATCTTCCCGATCGTCGCCGCGATGCTGCTGGCTCGCCATATCGGCTGGTACTGGGTTTATGCCTGCATCGGCCTGCTGTACGTGGCGATCTTCGTGCTGACCCTGTGCTCCGAATTCCCGGTGCTGGGCAAGAAAGGCGCCGATGCCGGTCAACCGGTCGAGAAAGAAAAATGGGGCGTCGGCGTGCTGTTCCTGTCGATCGCCGCGCTGTGCTACATCCTCGGCCAGCTGGGCTTCATTCAGTGGGTGCCTGAGTACGCCACCAAGTCGTTCAACATGGACATCGGCCAGGCCGGTAAGCTGGTGAGCGACTTCTGGACCTCTTACATGGTCGGCATGTGGGTGTTCAGCTTCATCCTGCGCTTCTTCGATCTGCAGCGCATCGTTACCGTACTGGCCGCGCTGGCTACCGGCGCGATGTACCTGTTCGTCAGCACCGACAATCCGGAACACCTGGGCTACTACATCATGGCTCTGGGCTTCGTTTCCAGCGCCATCTACACCACGCTGATCACCCTCGGCTCGCTGCAGACCAAGGTCTCCTCGCCGAAGCTGGTCAACTTTATCCTGACCTGCGGCACCATCGGCACCATGCTGACCTTCGTGGTCACCGGCCCGATCGTGGCGAAAGGCGGCGCGCACGCGGCGCTGACCACCGCCAACGGCCTGTACCTGGCGGTATTCGTGATGTGTCTGCTGCTGGGCTTCGTGACCAAGCACCGCAGCCACGGTCACGTGACACACTGATTTCTTCGCATCAAATTCATCAAGGGCGCCCGCAAGGCGCCCTTTTTTTGCGCCTTAGCGCCGAAAATCCACCGTCTCATCCTGCTGCAAATGCAGCGTGGTTTCCGCCGGCCGCGTTTCGGCGATCACCGCCCCCTGGCGAATCGAATAACGCACCGGCGTCTGGCGGCGCACCGCGTCGAAACCGCTTTCCGCCGGCAGGATCACCAGGTTGGCGCTGTTGCCGGCCGCCAGGCCATAGTCGCTGAGGTTAAGGGTGCGCGCACTGTGGCTGGTGATCAGCTTCAGCCCGTCGTCGATTTGGCCATAGCCCATCAGCTGGCACACGTGCAGCCCCATATGCAGCACCTGCAGCATGTTGGCGGTGCCGAGCGGATACCAGGGATCGAACACGTCGTCGTGGCCGAAGCAGACGTTGATCTCCGCCTCCAGCATCTCCTTCACCCGCGTCACGCCGCGCCGTTTCGGATAGCTGTCGAAACGCCCCTGCAGGTGAATGTTCACCAGCGGGTTGGCGACAAAGTTGATGCCGGACATTTTCAGCAGGCGGAACAGCCGCGAGGCGTAAGCTCCGTTGTAAGAGTGCATCGCCGTGGTGTGGCTGGCGGTGACTTTCGCCCCCATATCCAGCTTCAGCGCCAGCGCCGCCACGGTTTCGACGAAGCGCGATTGCTCGTCGTCTATCTCGTCGCAGTGCACGTCCACCAGCCGATCGTATTTTTGCGCCAGTGCGAACGCCTTATGCAGCGACTCCACGCCGTATTCGCGGGTGAATTCGAAGTGCGGAATGGCGCCCACCACGTCGGCCCCCAGCCGCAGCGCCTCTTCAAGCAGCGCTTCGCCGTTGGGATAAGAGAGGATCCCCTCCTGCGGGAAGGCGACGATCTGCAGCGTTACCCAGGGCGCCACCTCCCGTTTCACCTCCAGCATAGCGCGCAGCGCGGTCAGCGTGGGATCGGAAACGTCGACGTGGGTGCGCACATACTGCACGCCGTTGGCGATCTGCCACTTGAGCGTTTGCCAGGCGCGCTGTTTGACGTCTTCATGGGTCAACAGCGCCTTGCGTTCGGCCCAGCGCTCAATGCCCTCGAACAGCGTGCCGGACTGGTTCCAGGCCGGCTGACCGGCGGTTTGCGTGGTATCCAGGTGAATATGCGGTTCGACGAACGCCGGCAGCGCCAGCCCGCCCTGCGCATCCAACACGTCGCTGCGCCACTCCAGCCCTTCCGGCTGCGGCACCAGATGCGCGATGCGCCCTTGCTCGATCGCCAGTTGCCACAACCCTTCATGCCCGCTTAAACGCAGGTTATCGATAAACTTCAATGGACGTTTCGCCACCCTTCACCTCTGCCGTTGCGCTGGTTTTCTTCATCATACTGGCAGCGGATCGCGCTGACAAAGTCACCGTTTCATGCCTACCCCCTGCGTTTACTCCCTGCGGGGTAATTTGCCTGCAAACTGACTCGCTTCAGCTAAAGGTGAATAAAATCCGCAACTTATCAAAAAACGTGAAAAATCATCTATATACCACGTTAGAGGTATATAAGAGTGTGATTGATTTGCATCAATAAATTGCCCCTCGGGAGAGATAAGGTAAGCCTAGGAAACCCGAATTTTGAGGCAATAATGAGCAGAGTCAAACTTGCCGTCGTCGGCAATGGCATGGTCGGCCACCGGTTCATCGAAGATCTGTTGGATAAAGCAGACAAAGACCAATTCGACATCACCGTATTTTGCGAAGAGCCGCGCATCGCTTACGATCGCGTGCACCTTTCCTCCTACTTCTCGCACCACACCGCCGAAGAGCTGTCGCTGGTGCGCGAAGGCTTTTACGAAAAACACGGCGTGAAGGTGCTGATCGGCGAGCGCGCTATCACCATCAATCGCGACGAGAAGGTCATCCACTCCAACACCGGCCGCACCGTCTATTACGACAAGCTGATCATGGCCACCGGCTCTTACCCGTGGATCCCGCCGATTAAAGGCTCGGATAGCCAGGACTGCTTCGTTTACCGCACCATCGAAGACCTGAACGCCATCGAAGCCTGCGCGCGCCGCAGCAAGCGCGGCGCGGTAGTCGGCGGCGGGCTGCTGGGGCTGGAAGCCGCCGGCGCGCTGAAAAGCCTGGGGGTGGAAACGCACGTGATCGAGTTCGCTCCGGTGCTGATGGCCGAACAGCTCGACCCGATGGGCGGCGACCAGCTGCGCCGCAAGATCGAGCGCATGGGCGTCAAGGTGCACACCGGCAAAAACACCCAGGAGATCGTCAACGGCGGCGGCACGGCGCGCAAAACCCTGCATTTCGCCGACGGCAGCCTGCTGGAGGTGGATTTCATCGTGTTCTCCACCGGCATCCGCGCCCAGGACAAGCTGGCGCGCCAATGCGGGCTGGAGATTGGCCGCCGCGGCGGCATCGCCATCAACGACAGCTGCCAGACGTCGGATCCGGACGTGTACGCCATCGGGGAGTGCGCAGCCTGGCGCGATCGCACCTTCGGCCTGGTGGCGCCGGGATACAAAATGGCGCAGGTGGCCGCCGATCGCCTGCTGGGCCGCGAAAACGGCTTCCAGGGCGCCGACATGAGCGCCAAACTGAAACTGCTGGGCGTGGACGTCGGCGGCATCGGCGATGCCCACGGCCGCACCGAGGGCGCCCGCAGCTACGTTTATCTGGATGAAAGCAAAGAAGTCTACAAACGCATCGTGGTCAGCGCCGACAACAAAACCCTGCTCGGCGCGGTGCTGGTGGGCGACACCAGCGACTACGGCAACCTGCTGCAGCTGGCGCTGAACGGCATCGCGCTGCCGGAGAACCCGGACGGCCTGATCCTGCCGGCTCATGCGGGCAGCAAACCGGCCATCGGCGTGGATTCGCTGCCGGAAAGCGCGCAGATCTGCTCCTGCTTCGACGTCAGCAAAGGCGACATCATCCAGGCAGTCAACAAAGGCTGCCACACCGTGGCGGCGCTGAAGGCCGAAACCAAGGCCGGCACCGGTTGCGGCGGCTGTATCCCGCTGCTTACCCAGGTGTTGAACGCCGAGCTGAGCAAGCAAGGCATCGAGGTCAACCATCACCTGTGCGAACACTTCGCCTATTCGCGCCAAGAGCTGTTCCACCTGATCCGCGTCGAAGGCATCAAGTCGTTCGAGGCGCTGCTGGCCAAATACGGCAAAGGCTACGGCTGCGAAGTCTGTAAGCCGACCGTCGGCTCGCTGCTGGCCTCGTGCTGGAACGAGTACATCCTCAAGCCGCAGCATACGCCGCTGCAGGATACCAACGACAACTTCCTCGGCAATATCCAGAAAGATGGCACCTACTCGGTGATCCCGCGCTCCGCCGGCGGCGAAATCACCCCGGACGGCCTGCTGGCCATCGGCCAAATCGCCAAGGAGTACAACCTCTACACCAAAATGACCGGTTCGCAGCGCATCGGCATGTTCGGCGCGCAGAAAGACGACCTGCCGGCCATCTGGCGCAAGCTGCTCGCCGCCGGCTTTGAAACCGGCCACGCATATGCCAAGGCGCTGCGCATGGCGAAAACCTGCGTCGGCAGCACCTGGTGCCGCTATGGCGTCGGCGACAGCGTCGGCTTCGGCGTCACGCTGGAACACCGTTACAAAGGCATCCGCACCCCGCACAAAATGAAGTTCGGCGTCTCGGGCTGCACCCGTGAATGCGCTGAAGCACAGGGTAAGGACGTCGGCATCATCGCCACCGAGAACGGCTGGAACCTGTATGTCTGCGGCAACGGCGGCATGAAACCGCGCCACGCCGATCTGCTGGCCGCCGACCTCGATCGCGAGACCCTGGTGCGTTACCTAGACCGCTTCATGATGTTCTATATCCGCACCGCCGATAAGCTGCAGCGCACCTCGGTGTGGCTGGAGAGCCTGGAAGGCGGCATCGATTACCTGCGCAAGGTGATCGTCGACGACAAGCTCGGCATCAACGCGCAGTTGGAAGCCGAGATCGCCCGCCTGCGCGACGCGGTGGTCTGCGAATGGAAAGAGACCGTCGAGCACCCGGAAACGCAGCTGCGCTTCGCCCACTTCATCAACAGCCCGCTGCGCGATCCGAACGTGCAGGTGGTGGCCGAACGCGAGCAGCACCGCCCGGCGCACCCGGACGAGCGCATTCCCGTCACCCTGATCGATACCGAGGAGAGTCACGCATGAGCCAGTGGATTACCGTTTGTCCCGTCACCGACATTCTGCCCGGCACCGGCGTGTGCGCCCTGATCGGCGATCGGCAGGTGGCGGTGTTCCGCCCCTATGCCGACGAACAGGTGTTCGCCATCAGCAATATCGACCCGTTCGCCCAGGCCAGCGTGCTGTCGCGCGGCCTCATCGCCGAACATCAGGGCGAATTGTGGGTCGCCAGCCCGCTGAAGAAACAGCATTTCCGCCTGTACGACGGTCACTGTCTGGAAGATGACAGTCGTTCCGTCGCCAGCTTCACCAGCCGGGTGGTCGACGGCATCGTGCAAGTCGCGGCATAACCTTTCGGGAGGCAACATGTTTACCGATACGATCAACAAATGCGCCGCCAACGCGGCGCGCATCGTCCGCCTGGCGAAGGAGAGCCCGCTCGGCTTTTGGATCAGTTCGGCGATGGCGGGCGCCTACGTCGGCCTCGGCATCATCCTGATCTTCACCCTCGGCAACCTGGTCGACCCAAGCATACGGCCGCTGGTGATGGGCGCCACCTTCGGCATCGCGCTGACGCTGGTGATCATCGCCGGTTCCGAGCTGTTCACCGGCCATACGATGTTCCTGACGCTCGGCGTCAAAGCCGGCACCATCCGCCAAAGCCAGATGTGGGCGGTGCTGCCGCAAACCTGGCTCGGCAACCTGCTCGGCTCGGTGCTGGTGGCGCTGATGTATTACTACGGCGGCGGCAGCCTGCTGCCGGTGGATACCAGCCTGGTGCACAGCGCCGCGCTGGCGAAAACCACCGCGCCGGCCGAAGTGCTGTTCTTCAAGGGCGTGCTGTGCAACTGGCTGGTTTGTCTGGCGATTTGGATGGCGATCCGCGTTGAAGGCGCCGCCAGGTTCATCGCCATTTGGTGGTGTCTGCTGGCCTTTATCGCCTCGGGTTACGAACACTCCGTCGCCAACATGACGCTGTTCGCCCTCTCCTGGTTCGGCAACCACAGCGAGGCCTACACCCTCGCCGGCATCGGCCACAACCTGCTGTGGGTGACGCTGGGCAACATCCTGTCCGGCTCGGTGCTGATGGGCCTGGGGTATTGGTACGCCACGCCGCGCGCCGAACGCCCGCAGGCGGCGAAAGCCGCCGCACGTCAGACCGCCTGAGTTTTCGGGGGCGCCTTTCGCCCCCACCCTGATGACCCCGAGGAGTGCCGATGGATTACCTGCCGATTTTCTGCCAACTGCAACACAAAGCCTGCCTGCTGGTCGGCGGCGGCGAAATCGCCGAACGCAAAGCGCGCCTGCTGCTGGACGCCGGCGCGGCGCTGACCGTCAACGCCCTGGACTTCACCCCGCAGTTCCGCCAATGGGCGGAAGAAGGCCTGGTGACGCTGGCCGAGGGCGAATTCAGCCCGAGCCTGTTGGCGGAAAAATGGCTGGTGATCGCCGCCACTGACCGGCTGGAGGTCAACGCGCGGGTGTACCAATGCGCCAACCAGCAGCGGGTGTTCTGCAACGTGGTCGACGACCCGAAACGCGCCAGCTTTATCATGCCGTCGATTATCGACCGTTCGCCGATCATGGTGGCGGTGTCCTCCGGCGGCAAAGCGCCGGTGTTGGCGCGGCTGCTGCGCGAGAAGCTGGAAGCGATGCTGCCGCAGCACCTCGGCAAGCTGGCCCAGCTGGGCGGCTCGCTGCGGCAGCGCGTAAAACAACGCTTCAGCGGCCTCGGCGCACGCCGTCGCTTCTGGGAACGGTTGTTCGCTCACGATCGGCTGGCGCAATCGCTGGCCAACGGCGACGCCGCGCTGGCCGAACGCCAGCTCGAACAGCTGTTCAGCGAACAGCCGGCAGATCGCGGTGAAGTGGTGCTGGTGGGCGCCGGGCCGGGCGATGCCGGTTTGCTGACGCTGAAAGGGCTGCAACAGATCCAGCAGGCCGACGTGGTGGTTTACGACCGGCTGGTCTCCGAAGAGATCATGGCGCTGGTGCGCCGCGACGCCGAGCGCATCTTCGTCGGCAAACGCGCCGGGCACCACTGCGTGCCGCAGGAACAGATCAACCAAATTCTGCTGCAGCAGGCGCTGCAAGGCAAACGCGTGGTACGGCTGAAGGGCGGCGATCCCTTTATCTTCGGCCGCGGCGGCGAAGAGCTGGAGACGCTGGCGGACGCCAACGTGCCGTTCTCGGTGGTGCCGGGCATTACCGCCGCCTCCGGCTGTTCCGCCTACAGCGGCATCCCGCTCACCCACCGCGACCATGCGCAGAGCGTCCGCCTGGTGACCGGCCACGCCAAGGCCGACGGTGGATTGGACTGGGCGACGCTGGCCGCCGGGCAACAGACGCTGGTGTTCTATATGGGGCTGTCGCAAGCGGCGGAAATCCAGCGCCGGCTGATCGCGAACGGACTGCCGGCCGCCACGCCGGTGGCGCTGGTGGAAAACGGCACCTCTTGCCGCCAGCGGGTGATCGAAGGCGAGCTCCACCAACTGGGCGCCTTGTCCCTGCAGGCCGCCAGCCCCAGCCTGATCATCGTCGGCAGCGTGGTCAGCCTGCGCAGCAAGCTCAATTGGTTCGCCAGCGAGGAATCGCCCGCCAGCCTGGCGCAAATGGCGTAATACCGACGTAAAAAAAGCGGCCTTAGGCCGCTTTTTTTATTTGCGCCGGCGTTACGCCTGCGGCGGTACGAAACCGACGGCCTGGTAGACCTTCGCCAGGGTTTCCTGCGCGCGTGCACGGGCCTTGGCGGCGCCGTCGCGCATCACCTGCTGCAGATAGGCTTCGTCGTTGCGGAAGCGGTGGTAGCGCTCCTGCAGCTCAGCCAGCATGCCGGAGACGGCTTCCGCCACCGCGCCTTTCAGGTGGCCGTACATCTGGCCTTCAAACTCGGCTTCCAACTGCGCAATACTCTTGCCGGTCACGCCGGCGAGGATATCCAGCAGGTTGGAGACGCCCGCCTTGTTGACCACGTCGTAACGCACGACAGGCGGCTCTTCCGAGTCGGTCATTGCGCGTTTGATCTTCTTGGTCACCGCTTTCGGATCTTCCAGTAGGCCGATCACGTTGTTGCGGTTGTCGTCCGACTTGGACATCTTCTTGGTCGGCTCCTGCAGCGACATCACACGCGCGCCGGATTTAGGAATAAACGGCTCCGGCACTTTGAACACGTCGCCGTACAGCGCGTTGAAACGCTGGCCCACGTCGCGGCTCAGCTCCAGGTGCTGTTTCTGATCTTCGCCCACCGGCACCTGGTTGGTTTGATACAGCAGGATATCCGCCGCCATCAGCACCGGATAGCTGAACAGCCCGGCGTTGATGTTCTCCGCGTAGCGCGCGGATTTGTCCTTGAACTGCGTCATGCGGCTCAGTTCGCCGAAATAGGTGTAGCAGTTCAGCACCCAGCTCAGCTGCGTGTGCTCAGGCACGTGCGACTGCACGAAGATGGTGCTTTTTTCCGGATCGATGCCGCAGGCCAGGTACAGCGCCAGCGTATCCAGCGTGGCCTTGCGCAGCTTCTCGGCGTCCTGGCGCACGGTGATGGCATGCAGATCGACGATGCAGTAGATACAGTCGTAGTCGTCCTGCATCTGCACCCACTGACGCAGCGCACCCATGTAGTTGCCGATGGTCAGTTCGCCGGACGGCTGCGCGCCGCTAAATACGATGGGCTTACTCATGTTTAAATTTCCTGATTCTCTAAAGATGACAGCCCAAGAGCGGGCAACAAATCGGCGAAGCGCTCCAACACCCGATCGGGGTGGCTCAGGGCGATCGATTCGCCGTAGTTATAACCGTAGGTAAAGCCGACGCTCGGGCAACCGGCGCCCTGAGCGGCTTGAATATCGTTGCGTGAGTCGCCGACGAACAGCAGTTCATGCGCGCGCAGGCCAAGCTTGCCGAGCACCAGGTACAACGGCGCCGGGTGCGGTTTCTTTTCCGTCACGTCGTCGCCACCGATCACCAGCGAGAAATAGTCGCCAATGCCCAACGATGCCAGCAGCGGCGCCACGAACGGCGTCGGCTTGTTGGTCACCAGCGCCATCGGGTAACCGTGCGCGGCCAGGCGGGCCAGCGTCTCTTGCACCTGTGGGAACAGACGGCTGCCGCTGTCGACGGTCTGCGCGTAGAAATGGTCGAAGCGTTCACGCAGCCGGCTGCACTGCTCCGGCGTGCCTTCCGCCTCCGCCCAACGCAGCGCGCGCTGCACCAGCACGTCGGCGCCGTTGCCGATCCAGGTGCCAACCCGCTCCTCACCCGCTTGCGGCAGGCCCATCTCTTCCAGCGCCATATCGATGGCGGCCGCCAGACCCGGCGCGCTGTCGACCAGCGTGCCGTCCAGATCGAAGGCCAATGCGCGGATCGCGCCGAAATCAGCCATGGGTAACCTTCGCCAGCTCGATGCGCATTTCGTCAATCACCTTGCGGTAGTCCGGCTGGCCAAAGATGGCGGAACCGGCGACGAACATATCGGCGCCTGCGGCGGCGATTTCGGCGATGTTATCCACTTTCACCCCGCCGTCGACTTCCAGGCGGATATCGCGGCCGCTGTCGTCGATCAGTTTGCGCACCTGGCGCAGCTTGTCCAGAGTGCCGTGGATAAACGACTGGCCGCCGAAGCCCGGGTTGACCGACATCAGCAGGATCACGTCAATTTTATCCATCACGTAATCGAGGTAGCTTAGCGGCGTCGCCGGGTTGAACACCAGGCCGGCCTTACAACCGTGCTCTTTGATCAGCTGAATGGTGCGATCGACATGTTCGGAAGCTTCGGGGTGGAAAGAGATATAAGACGCGCCGGCCTTGGCGAAATCTGGCACGATGCGATCTACCGGCTTGACCATCAGATGCACGTCAATCGGCGCGGTAATGCCGTAGTTGCGCAGCGCTTCGCACACCATCGGACCGATGGTCAGATTGGGCACATAGTGGTTGTCCATGACGTCGAAGTGCACCACGTCGCCGCCTGCGGCCAGCACGTTAGCGGTATCTTCACCTAACCGGGCAAAATCTGCCGACAGAATGGACGGGGCAATCAAAAACTTTTTCATCCGCTTCTCCAAACGTAGGGTCGAGTTGTTATGCGCCGGGGTGCCCCCGGCTTAGCGATACAGCGCCAAAAGCTCGTTCACTTTGCTGCGGCCGAGAATATTGCGGCTGATCGTGCGGCGCGCTTTCACCACATACAGCGCAGCATGCTGGTACCAGTCGCGCGTCAGCTCGGTATCGTGATTGGAGATCAATACCGGTACCTGGCTCTCTACCGAGAGCTGGTGCGCCAGATGCGCCAAACTCTGCTGATCGGCGATGCTGAAGCTGTTGGTGTGGTAAGCGGTGAAATTCGCCGTCGCCGACAGCGGCGCGTAAGGCGGATCGCAATACACCACGGCACCGGCCACGGCCTTCGCCATGGTATCGCGGTAATGCTCACAGACAAAAGTGGCATTGCGCGATTTTTCGGCAAACCAGTAGAGCTCTTCTTCCGGGAAGTACGGTTTCTTGTAGCGGCCAAACGGCACATTGAACTCGCCGCGCAGGTTATAGCGGCACAGGCCGTTATAGCAGTGACGGTTCAGATACAGGAACAGCAGCGCCCGGCGGTAAGGCTCGGTGCTAGTATTGAACTCTTCTCGCAGCAGGTAAAACTGATCCGAGTTATTGAATTCATCGGCGAAAAGCGTGCGGGCATCGCGCACGAAGTCATCCGTGCGCAGCTTAACGATGTTATACAGGTTGATAAGATCGCTATTGATGTCGGCGAGAATGTAGGCGTCGTAATCCGTATTCAGAAAGACGGATCCCGCACCCACGAAGGGCTCGATTAAGCAGTCTCCCGCCGGCAGATGGCGACGAATCTCATCTACCAGCGGGTATTTTCCACCAGCCCATTTTAAAAAAGCGCGGTTTTTCTTCATGCCGTCAATTAGCTACTTATACAATTCAGAGCGGCGGATTGTACTCTGTTTCAGACAGCACATCAGCGCACAAATTTAAATGATTTATTTTTTAAGATCTTGCTGCACTTGGTGTACAGGTCGGACCCACGGTTTTTTCGCCTGCACATCCGCCGGCAACGAAGCAATGGCGCGCTTCGCTTCTGCGGAAGAAGCATAGTTGCCGCTCACCAGCACGTACCACGGCTTGCCGTCACGCTTGGTGGCGTACACCAGGTAATTCTGCAGCTTCTGCTGTTTGGCGTAGGCGTTCAGCGTATCGGAACGCGAAGCGCTGCTCAGCTGCAAGGTATAGTGGCTGCCCGGCGCAGACTGCACAGAGCTGCCGCTGCTGGCGACCGCTCCCGCTTTCGCGGTGGAAGACGGCTTGGCCGGCGGCGTATACACCGTGGTCGGTGATTTATGCTGCGTTGCGGTCGGTTTGGCGGCGGCAGTTTTCGCCGGCGTTTTATGCTGTTGCGGCGCGGTTCCCTGCACAGGACGCGTCGCTTCGCGCGCTGCGGCACCGCTCATCACCGTCGCCGGTGCGGTCGGTAACGTCGACGCTGCGCCGGTCATGCCTTGGGTCGCCGCATCCACCTGCCCCTGCTGCTGCGACAACGCATCCGCCATGTTGCCCGGCAAATCGACGCGCTGCTGCGCACCGCCCTGCTGAGGCTGCGTTTGCGCTTCGGTCGGCGTGCCGGAGATCGGCGGAACGCTGACGTTCTGCGGTTGCTGCGGCTGAGTCGCGCTCACGCCGTTGTTATCGTGGGTATCCGTGGTACCGCCCGGCACGCCGTTGTTGGCGGTAGTCAGCGACGAAGAACCGGACAGGTTGATATCGCGGGCTCCGCCGTTTTGCGCGCCGTTCTCCTGAGCCGCTTCATGTTTGGTCGGCGCCTTCAGGGCGGAACCGATGCCGATAATCAGCAGCAGCAGCACCAAAATGCCGATGCCAATCATCAAATGTTGGCGTGAAACGGCGAAGCGCGGCGCGGCGGCCGGCTTGCGCGAGCGCGTAGGGCGACGATCGCTGCTATCAGGTCTGAGATCGTCTTCCGGTTTAAACTCGTCCATCTGAAACCCTCCAACTAGAGGCAAAAGCCCACCACCGTAGACCTACCGTGGCACGGGCAGATTAACCCGATGATGGCAAAGCGACACCCGTCGTGCTCTGCTCACTGTATTAATATAGATGCAAATGGCGGCTAAGCCACTGTTACTTAGTCCGATTTAATTACGCGTCTGCTCAGGCAGGCAGGCGGCGATCGACGCCAACACCAGCTCATGCCCTACGCCTCCGCGCACTTCCGCCGCACCGATCGCGGTCGGCAGCACCAGGCGCAGTTCACCCGCCAGCACTTTCTTGTCGCGCAGCATGTGCGGCAGATAGGATTCCGGCGTCATTTCCTGCGGCCCGCAGACCGGCAAGCCGGCGCGCAGCAGCAGCGTTTTGATGCGTTCGATATCTTCAACGGAGAACTGGCCGAGACGGTGCGCGGTTTCCGCCGCCATCACCATGCCCGCAGCCACCGCTTCGCCGTGCAGCCATACGCCGTAGCCCATTTCGGCTTCGATGGCGTGGCCGTAAGTATGGCCCAGATTCAGCAAGGCGCGCAGGCCGCTTTCGCGTTCGTCGGCGGCCACCACCTCGGCCTTGAGCTCACAGCAGCGGCGGATACAGTAGGCTAACGCCTGCATATCCAGCGCCATCAGCGCATCGATGTTGTTTTCCAACCAGACGAAGAACTCGCGATCGAGGATGATCCCGTATTTGATGACTTCTGCCAGGCCGGAAGAGAGTTCACGCGTCGGCAAGGTTTTCAGGCAATCCAGATCAACCACCACCGAAGCGGGTTGATAGAAAGCGCCGATCATGTTTTTGCCGAGCGGGTGGTTGACGGCGGTCTTGCCGCCCACGGAAGAGTCCACCTGCGACAACAGCGTGGTGGGAACCTGAATAAAGCGCACGCCGCGTTGGTAGCACGCGGCGGCAAAGCCGGTCAGATCGCCGACAACGCCGCCGCCGAGGGCGATCAGCGTGGTATCACGCCCGTGCGGTTTTTCCAGCAGCGCCGAAAACACCTGCTCCAACACCGCCAGAGATTTGTACTGCTCACCATCGGGAAGGATCACCTGATCCACCACGACGCCGCCCTGCTCCAACACCTTCCGGACACGCTCAAGATAAAGCGGCGCCAGGGTCTGGTTGGTGACCAACATCGCTTGCTCACCCGCCTTCAACGGCATAAAAGAAGCCGGATCGTTAAACAATCCGGCGGCGATGGTAATCGGGTAGCTGCGCTCCCCAAGCGTTACAGTAATTCTCTCCATGTCGCGCTCAGTTCTCTGTATGGTGCGGCGGTGGTTGATCCCCGCTGCGGCGGGGAACACAAATCAGTTTTCCGCATTGGCCGACGGCGAACGCGGAAAGCGGCAATCAGTTGCTTTCCAGCATGTTGATGATCTGGTTGGCAACCACTTTAGCGCTCTGATCGTCGGTGCGGATGGTGACATCGGCAATCTCTTCATACAACGGATTGCGCTCTTTCGCCAAGGCTTCCAGCACTTCACGCGGCGGAGAATCGACCTGCAGCAGCGGGCGTTTTTTATCACGCTGGGTACGAGCAAGCTGCTTCTCGATCGTGGTTTCCAGATAGACCACCACACCGCGCGCGGACAGACGGTTGCGCGTTTCGCGCGACTTCACTGAACCGCCGCCGGTCGCCAACACAATCCCTTGTTTTTCCGTCAGTTCATTAATGACTTTTTCTTCACGATCGCGGAAACCTTCTTCCCCTTCCACGTCGAATACCCAGCCCACGTCAGCTCCGGTACGTCGCTCAATTTCTTGATCGGAGTCGAAGAACTCCATATTGAGTTGCTGAGCTAACTGACGGCCAATAGTGCTTTTGCCGGCACCCATAGGCCCAACCAGAAAGATATTGCGTTTCTCTGCCATGTTTTTCGGTATTACTAAGACAATTCGTTAATGTTAACCCGCCCCGCCAATCAAATCAGCGGCGGGACCTAAACTGAAACCTCATGAGCGATAGTGCGAGATCAGACGAAAAATTATCTCAACACTCTTGGTAGTTTGGCAACCGAATAAATCGCAATCCACGCCGCGGGAGGGAAACCATATGTTTTTAACGGCGTCTTGACGCTAACAAAAAACCTCGGTGCTCAATTCGGTAACCCTTGTAAGCTAAATCGGCCGCAGCGTCAAACGCAGATCCCCCCAAGGAGATAAAAAAGTGTATCTGCTCATCAACTTTAGGAGATTTGCCGCCCGGCCGACAGGCCGCCGCTTATCCCTTAATCAGAGTCGGCGTAATGAAGATCACCAGCTCGCGTTTTTTCTGTTGTGCGCCGCTTTGTCGGAACAAGCCTCCCAATAACGGCACATCCCCCAACCCCGGCACCTTATCCGCCGCCTTGCCGCTATGCCGTTGAAAAATACCGCCGAGCACCAGGGTTTCACCGTTTTTCACCGTGATCTGCGTCTTAATCTCCTGTTTATCGATGGTCAGTGCCTCACCCGCCCCGCGGCTGATAGCACGCCCCGGCATATTTTGGCTGATGTGCAGCGTCAGCGTGATGCGCCCGTCCGGCAACACTTTCGGTGTCACCTCCATGCCCAGCACCGCCTCTTTGAACTCGATGGCAGTCGCACCGCTGGCGCCGCTTGACACTTCGTAAGGGATCTCGGTTCCCTGCTTGATACTGGCGGTTTGCAGGTGCGCCGTCAGCAGGCGTGGACTGGCGATGATCTCCACCTGATTCTCCTGCTCCAGCGCCGTCAGCTCCAGGCTCAGCAAACGCCCGCTGATGCGCGCCAGATGGAAACCGGCGTTCACCGCGCTGCGCTCCAGCGGCAGGTTGACACCGACATTGCCCGGCCGCAACGGCCGCGCCGGCCTGTCGTCGGACGCCAACCCCCAACGCACGCCAAGCTCACGCAGGCTTTCGCGGTTGATGGTCACGATATGCGCCGCCAGTTGCACCTGCGCCAGCGGCGCGTCCATTTCCGTTACCCGCTTTTTCAACTGCGTCAGGATTGGCGCGGTGTCGCGCAGCAGCAGCGTATTGGTGCGTTTATCCGCCAACACGCTGCCACGCTCGCTCAGCAACGCGCCACGTTGGGCGTTGAGGCTTTCGGCAATTTCCGCCGCATCGCCGTTCTGTAACGTCAAGGTCAGGCTGTGCAGCGGTTGCCGCTGCGCCAACGCCTCTCGCTGCTGCCTTTTTTCCTGTGCGTCCGGCTCCGGCGAGATCAGTATCACGTTGCCTTCCCGCGTCATCGCCAGTTTGCCCATGCGCAGGGTCAACGCCAGCGCCTGCGGCCAGGGCACATTCTCCAGCCGCAGCGTCAGGTTGCCGCTCACGCCGGGCGCGGCGATCAGGTTCATCTGCCGATAATCCGCCAACGCCTGCAGGATGACCGTGACCGGCGCATCCTGAAATTCCAGGGAAACCCGCTGCTTATCCTGCGCCTGCGCAGTGCCGAGCGCCAGGCACCACAGCGCCAAGCCCAATCCAACACATCCTTTCATGGTTTGCCATCCTTGTTGTCCATCATGAGCGAGACGTCGCCCTGGCTCGCCGGGCAATCTGGTTCGGCCGTCAGCGCCGTTAACGTCAGGCTACGCGCCTGCACCTGCGTCACCTGCCAGCGCTCGGCCAGCACCCGTTGCTGCGGCCGCAGGCGCAACCATTGCCCCGCCGGCGTCACCACCCAGCCATAGCGCAGCGTCGGTTGCCCGATGACGCCTTTCAGTCGCCAGCCCGCCGGCGACGCCTCCGTTTGGGCACAAGCAGGCATCGGCAGCGGCGCAAACGGGTCGCGCGGCTCAGCGCACAATGCCCATGGCCATAGCAACCACCACCAACGGCCGGGCCTTTTACTCATTGGGTTGATCCTCAGTGGCATCCTGCAAAACCAACCGCGCCGTCATGCCAAGGGACGGCGTCTCCACGCTCAGCTGCTCAAGGCGTAAATCGGTGGGCAGCGTCTCCAGCAGCGCCAGCAAACCGGCGTAGTCAATGCGCAAGCTCAGCGTTTGCCGCGGCGGTTTTTCCTGCCGCTGCCAGCGCAACAAGGCGCCTCCCGCCCGTTGCAGCACGCTCGCCAGATCGCCGGTGGTGGACGGAGGTAGCGCCGCCGCCGGGATAGCGGTTTCCGGCACCTCGTCCAGTTGGCGTTGCACCATGGCGATCTGTTGCAACAGACGCTGTTGCCGCTCCGCCGCGCTTTCCCGCTGACGCCATTCGTCTTGCAGCATCCAGCCGCCGCCCAACAGCGCCAACGTGCCGATACCCAACCCTTGCGACAGCAGTAATAGCCAACCCGGCAAGCTCAGCCAGAGGCGCAGCCCGGAGGACAAACGGTTATCCATCACGCCCCCACTGCGCCGCCAGATGAAAGGTGTACAGGCCGTCGTCGCGTTGCGCCACCTCAGCCAAACGCAACCGCGGCAACGCAGGCATCCCCGCCAGCCGCCGTTCGAACTGCGTGATGGCCGCAGGAGAGCGGCTCAATCCACGCAGCCGCAGGCCGTTCACCTCATCACTCTCCATCGCCGTGAGCCACAACGGTGGAGGAATGCTGGAGGACAATTGCTGCAGCAGCTGAAAATAACGCCGGTTATGTTGGGCGTTGCTCGCCTGCCGTTCGGCGCGGGCACGCTGCAGCGCCCGCTGTGCCCGCTCTTGCTGTTGCTGACGGGCGAGCAACGTCAGTGCCGCCAGCTCTTCACCCAGCATCGCCAGCCGCGCCTGCCGCTGCGCCTGTTGGTGACGCAACTGGCCGGCGACCAGGAACAGCGCCAGCAGCAGTGCCGTTAGCTGCAATAGCAGCACGCCCAACCAGAAATAGCCGCGTCGCCGCTCGCGGCGTTGTCGCCAGGGCAGAAAGTTGACCTGATACATCAGCGATCCTCCTCGCGCAGCGCCAGGCCACCGGCCAACGCGAACGCCGAAGGATGCGCAGGCAACGGCGGACGCAGCTGCGTGAAGGCGCTGAGCGGCGACCAGACAAGGCAACCGGCGGGCAAGGCACCTGCCAGCACGCTGCCGGCATAGATCGGCCGATCGTCGCCCGCCGGCATCTGGGCTTGCAGCACCCGCAGCGCCTGCGCGTCATCGTCGCCCGGCGCCAGACCAAAGGCGAACGCGCCGTCGGCCGGCGCCACCCACAGCCATTCTCGTTCGAGACGGTGCATCAGCCCCGCAGCGGGCGGCACGCCTGCCGCCGTCGCCATCATCCGCAGCGCGCAGGGGGTGATATCGACCGCTTGCGGATGCAGGCCAGCCTGACGCAGACAATGCAGCCACTGCTGCAGCTCCTGCCGCCGCGCGGCGGTCAGCAACAGCGCCGCCTCATCCGCCGGCGCGGTGCGATAGTCGAGCGCCAGCGTCTGGCCATCGAGCGGAAACTGCTTCACACCGTGGCCGCCGATATAGTCGCTGCGTTCCGGCTCGCGCAGCCGCGCGTCCGGCTGCGCCATGCGTTGCTGCAACACGCGCTGCGCCGGCAGGGCAATGCGTAAGGAAATATGTCGCGGCAGTTGGACGCGCCATTGCCGCAGCGCCCGGATAAGAAATTCGGAAGGTTCCAGACAGCCATCGCGTAAAACCGCCTGCGGCAGCGCCTGCTGCCACCAGTGGCGCAACTGCCAGCCGTTGCGGCGCCGTTGGGCCGCCACCGCCCGCACGCAGTCGATTTGTATATCCAGCCCCACCTGCCATGCTTGAGGGAACATGTTTCGCAAGCCTCCATAACATCAGATGATAAAAGAACATATCCATGTCGCAGGCTTGCCTTTATACTACCGCGCGGTTGTTTATAAACTGCCCAAATGACTTAGAAATGGGAAATCTCAGGTGAAGTTCGTAAAGTATTTACTAATCCTTGCAGTATGTTGCATCGTGCTGGGAGCAGCCTCGATTTTCGGCTTGTACAAATATGTCGAGCCGCAGCTGCCCGACGTCGCAACGCTGAAAGATGTGCGGCTGCAGATACCGATGCAGGTCTACAGCGCCGATGGCGAACTGATCGCCCAATACGGCGAGAAACGCCGCATTCCGCTGAAACTGGATCAAATTCCGCCGGTGATGGTGCACGCATTCATCGCCACCGAAGACAGCCGCTTCTATGATCACCATGGCGTCGATCCGGTCGGCATCTTCCGCGCCGCCTCCATCGCGTTGGTCTCCGGCCACGCTTCGCAGGGGGCCAGTACCATTACCCAACAGCTGGCGCGTAACTTCTTCTTAAGCCCGGAACGCACCCTGATGCGTAAAATCAAGGAAGCCTTCCTGGCGGTGCGCATCGAGCAGATGCTCACCAAGGATGAAATCCTTGAGCTGTATCTGAACAAGATCTATCTGGGTTACCGTGCCTACGGCGTGGGCGCCGCCGCGCAGGTCTATTTCGGCAAAGACGTCAGCCAGCTGACCCTGAGCGAAATGGCGACCATCGCCGGCCTGCCGAAAGCGCCATCCACCTTCAACCCGCTCTATTCGCACGATCGCGCCGTTGCCCGTCGCAACGTGGTGCTGTCGCGCATGCTGGACGAACACTACATCACGCAGGCGCAGTACGATCAGGCGCGCTCCGAAGACCTGGTCGCCAATTACCATGCGCCGGAAATCAGCTTCTCCGCCCCGTATCTCTCCGAGATGGTGCGTCAGGAGATGATCAAGCGCTACGGTGAAAACGCCTATACCGACGGTTATAAGGTTTACACCACCGTGACCAAACGGCTGCAGCTGGCGGCGCAGGAATCGGTGCGCAATAACGTGTTGGCCTATGACATGCGCCACGGCTATCGCGGCCCGTCAAACGTGCTGTGGAAAGTCGGCGAAGCGGCCTGGGATCGCAAACAGATTGTCGATTCGCTGAAAAACCTGCCGAACTACGGCCCGCTGGCGCCGGCGGTGATCACCGCCGCCAACCCGCAGGAAGCGACGGCGATGCTGGCCGACGGCAGCAGCATTGCCCTGCCGATGGCGACCATGCGCTGGGCACGCCCATACCGTTCGGACACTCAGCAAGGCCCAACGCCGAAACGCGTCACCGACGTAGTGCAGGCCGGCCAGCAAGTGTGGGTGCGTAAAGTGAACGAAGCCTGGTGGCTGTCGCAGGTGCCGGACGTCAACTCGGCGCTGGTCTCTATCAACCCGAACGACGGCGCGGTGAAAGCGCTGGTTGGCGGCTTCGATTTCAACCAGAGCAAGTTCAACCGCGTCACGCAGGCCCTGCGTCAGGTGGGTTCGAACATCAAACCGTTCCTGTACACCGCCGCGATGGATAAAGGCCTGACGCTGGCCACCATTCTGAATGACTTGCCGATTACCCGTTGGGATGCCGGCGCCGGCACCGACTGGCGGCCGAAGAACTCGCCACCGACCTACGATGGCCCGATTCGCCTGCGACAGGGGTTGGGGCAATCGAAGAACGTGGTGATGGTGCGCGCGATGCGCGCGATGGGCGTCGATTACGCGGCGGAATATCTGCAGCGCTTCGGCTTCCCGGCGCAGAATATCGTGCATACCGAATCGCTGGCGCTGGGCTCCGCCTCCTTCACCCCGATGCAGCTGGTGCGCGGCTACGCGGTGCTGGCGAACGGCGGTTACCTGGTCGATCCGTACTTCATCACCAAAATTGAAGACGATAACGGCAATACGGTGTTCGAAGCCAAACCGAAAGTGGTGTGCGGCAGCTGTAACCTGCCGGTGATCTACGGCGATACCCACCGTTCGGCGGTGCTGTCCGACGACAACATCGAAAACGTCGCTACCTCGCAGGAAGGCAACAACAGCACGGTGCCGATGCCTCAGCTGGAGCAAGTCACCCCGGCTCAGGTACAGCAGGACGGCGACCAACAGTATGCGCCGCACGTCATCAGCACACAGCTGGCCTTCCTGATCCACGACGCGCTGAACAGCAACATCTTCGGCGAACCGGGTTGGATGGGCACCGCCTGGCGCGCCGGCCGCGATCTGAAACGTCATGATATCGGCGGCAAAACCGGTACCACCAACAGTTCCAAGGACGCCTGGTTCTCCGGCTATGGCCCGGATACCGTGACCTCGGTGTGGATCGGTTTCGACGATCACCGCCGCGACCTGGGCCGTTCGACGGTATCCGGCGCTATCCCGGATCAGATTTCCGGCGGTGAAGGCGGTGCCAAGAGCGCCCAGCCGGCGTGGGACGACTTTATGAAAACCGCGCTGGAAGGCATCCCAGAGCAGAAAGTCACGCCGCCGCCGGGCATCATCAGCGTCACCATCGACAAGAGCAGCGGCAAGCTCTCTGGCGGTGGTGGCGGCAGCCGTTCCGAGTACTTTATCGAAGGAACGCAGCCGACGGACTACCCATCGCGCGATACCGGCACCACGCTGACCGATCCGGGCGGCGAAAGCCACGAGCTGTTCTGATCGAAAAGGGCCAGAGAAATCTGGCCCTTTTTTTATTCGGCGTGAAGCGTATCAGCGCGACGCGCGCAAAAATGCCTCGGAAAGGAACAGCGCGCTGACGTTGCGCGCCTCACGGAAATCCGGTTCCGCCAGCAGCGCCATCATGTTGGCGATCGGCCAGCGCACCTGCGGCAGGGGTTCCGGTTCGTCCCCTTCCAGGCTCTGCGGATAGAGATCGTGCGCCAGCACGATATTCATTTTGCTGGAAAAGTAGGACGGCGCCATCGTCAGCTTGCTGAGGAAATCAAAGCGTCTGGCGCCGTACCCCACCTCTTCCATCAGCTCGCGGTTGGCCGCCTCCAGCACCCCTTCACCGGGATCGATCAACCCTTTCGGGAACCCCAGCTCATAGGATTCGGTGCCGACCGCATATTCGCGGATCAGCAGCAGGTCATCGCCAATCACCGGCACGATCATCACCGCTTCGCGATCCGAAGGCCGCATGCGCTCATACACCCGCCGAACACCGTTGCTGAATTCCAAATCGACCGACTCGACGTTAAACAAACGCGAACGCGCGACCGTTTCCACTTTCAGAATTTTAGGTTTTTGCAGGTGTTTATCCATGATTGCCTCAAAGAGGTTACCCAGGCGCGGACGGGGCAACCGAAAAAATGATTGGCGTAACGCACGGCTCGTTGGCGCTCAAACGCTGACCAAATTCGATCCTGATCACATTGTGCGTTAAGGGCAAGCTCCGCCGCAACGCGCATGAACAGTAATTTACTTTCTTTTAACAAGCGTAGCCAGCGGCCGGCGATTTTCCGTACTGATTCAGCAAACAGCGCGCAAGAAAATAGGATAATACCGATATCGACGACAGAGGCCGGTTGCTAGTATCACGCAGGCAAGAATCAGTGATAAAATGGCCTTGCGTCATGAAGGAATGAGATCCAGAGCGAGAATCTGTTTGTTCCCTCATTAGTTCTGGGTGCCTCCTGGCGGTTTACTCCGTATAATATTCAGCTTTTCATCAGGTTGGCGAAATTCACGGGTGTGAGATGGGGATTGCATGAGCACAATAGTGTTGATATTGGCCTTAGTGCTTGTCTGCCTGATTGCCGCCGGCCTGTACCTGTGGTTCAAGGCCCGCAACCCGTCGGCGCTGGCGCACGCATTGCCGTTTATCAAGCCTGCCCACCGCAAGCTGACCGACGAAGAGCGCGCCGCGGTCGAGTTCTATCTCAGTCAGCAAAACAAACTGAGCAACAAACTGTTGCCCGGCGGCGGCGCTACGCTGCCCGCGGCCAAGCTGGCGCTCACCCCGCAAAGCGATAACGTATATCCGGTCACGCACGCCATCACCCGCTACGGGCTGGCCAGCGACGATCCCAATAAATGGCGCTATTACCTCGACGCGGAAGAGGTGCATCTGCCGCCGTTTTGGGAACCCTATATCACCGCCGACAACCATGTGGAAGTGATCAGAACCCAGACGCTGCCGCTGGTGATTTCGCTCAACGGGCACTCGCTGAAAGATCACATTCACGACCGGCCGCAGCCGCCGGTGGTGGCCGCCACGCCGACCAAAAACGCGTCCATCCGCAAGGAAGAGAGCGAGCATGTCGAGCTGGTCAATATTCGCAAGGAAACGCCGGAAGAGCATGCGCTGAACCGGCCGAACGGCATCCGCGAAGCCGTCATCATCTCCGCCGCACTGCTGCTGCTGTTCTTCAGCCTGATCAGCCCGGTGCTGGTTATCCCCTGGATGATTTTTGTGGCGGTGCTGATGATCGCCTGGGGATGCTGGAACCTGTTCCGCCGTCCGGCGTCGCGTGAGCTGAAAGAGATCCACTGCCTGCGCGGCACGCCGAAGCGCTGGGGCCTGTTCGGCGAGTCCGATCAGGGGCAGATCAGCAACATTTCGCTCGGCATCATCGATCTTATCTACCCACCGCATTGGCAGCCGTACCTGACTCAGGATCTGGGCAAGACCACTGATGTGGACGTCTACCTCAATCGGCAGGTAGTGCGCCAGGGGCGCTTCCTCTCGCTGCATGACGAAGTGAAGAATTTCCCGCTGCAGCAGTGGGGCCGCAACGCGGTGCTGGTCGCCAGCTCGGCGCTGGTACTGCTGTTGCTGTTGATCTATATCCCGCTCAACCTGCCGCTGACCCTCAGCATGGCCTGGCTGCAGGGTGCGCAAAAAGTGGAAGTGACCAGCGTGCAGGCCCTGGAAGCCACGCCGCTGCGCATCGGCGACACGCTGAAAGTGCGCGGCAGCGGCATGTGCTATGTGCCGCCGCCGGCCAACGGTGGCGGCACCGTCAATTTTGCGCCGTTCGACTGCTCCGGCATCTATTGGAACAACGCCGCCCCGCTGCCGCAGCCGGAATCGGAAGTCATAGACAAAGCGACGGCCCTGCTGGCCACGGTCAACAGCCAGCTGCATCCGAGCGGCGCCGATCAGAAGGTCAACCCGCAGCTGGCCAGCGCCATCGAGAAATCCGGCATGATCCTGTTGGATGACTTCTCTGATATCGTTTTGAAAACTCAGGATTTATGTCAGGCAGAAAACGACTGCGTGCGGTTAAAAAACGCCTTGGTCAACCTGGGCAACGCCAAAAACTGGAGCGGCCTGATGAAACGCGCCAGGTCCGGCGCGCTGCAAGGCGTCAACGTTCTACTGCGCCCGGTGAGCGCCGAGTCGCTGGAAAGCCTGACCAAAGTGGCCACGTCATCGTTCATCTTCAATGAAACGCGCCTGGCCGCCGCGGCGCTCAACAGCCCGCCACCGGGCGGTTTCCTGATCCGCAGCGACGAAGGCCGCCAACTGGTCAGCCACCCGCAATCCTCGGTGCCGCAAAGCGAATACAACGCCCTCGACCAGTGGAATGAGCTGCAGCGCCTTTCCACTCTGCTGTTGCATACCCCGTTCCAGGCCCAGGGGGTGATCACCAGCCTCAGCGTCGATGCCAACGGCACCCGCCACGTGGCGCTGCACAGCGAACCGGACATGATCACCCTGTGGCGTTACCTCGGCACCAGCCTGCTGTTGCTGGCGGTGGTCGTCAGCCTGGGCTATAACGCCTGGCGGCTGGTGCAGCGTCGGCGCATAAATCAACACCGCGTCGCCGATATCCAGCGTTACTACGACAGCTGCTTCAACCCGCAGCTCAATCCGATGTCGATGCGGCCGATGCCCTGAACCTGACGCCGGGGCCTCCGCCCTGTCATCTGCTTATGCTACGCTAACGCTATTATTCTCATCTGCGGACCGCCCGTCGGTTCGCCCGTGGAGTTTTTATGGTTCCCGAGTTTGATTGGCCGCAGATCGATACCGTGCTGCTGGATATGGACGGCACCTTGCTGGATCTGGAATTCGACAGTCACTTTTGGCTCAGCCTGGTGCCGCAAGCGCTGAGCGAAAGGCGCGCCATTCCGTTTGACGAAGCCCGCAATATTATTGAGCGGGAATATCAGGCGGTGCAGCACACAATGAATTGGTATTGCTTCGATTACTGGAGCGAGCGGTTGGATCTGGATATCTACCGCATGACCAGCGAAGTGGGCAGCCGCGCCCGGCTGCGCGAGGACACCGAGCCATTTTTGCGGGCGCTGCGCGGCGCCGGCCTGCAAACCATTTTGCTGACCAACGCCCATCCGCACAGCCTGGCGGTGAAAATCGAGCATACCGGTCTGGATCGGCACCTTGATTTATTGTTTTCCACCCACACATTTGGTTATCCGAAAGAAGATCAGCGTCTGTGGCAGGCGGTGCAACAGCACACCGGGTTCAACCCGCAGCGCACGCTGTTCGTCGACGACGGCGAGCCGATCCTCGACGCGGCGCGCACTTTCGGCATTCGTTACTGCCTGGGCGTGCAAAACCCGGACTCCAGCACGGCGGAGAAAAGCTTCCAGCGCCATCCGTCGATGCGCGACTATCGCCTGCTGATACCGGCGCTGGCCAAGGGGGAAGCATGAAGGAAAAAGCGACGCGCGACGACGCGGTCCGGCTGGATAAGTGGCTGTGGGCCGCACGCTTCTACAAGACCCGCGCACTGGCGCGCGAAATGATCGACGGCGGCAAGGTGCATTACAACGGCCAGCGTGGCAAGCCGAGCAAGATTGTCGAACTTAACGCCGAGCTCAAGCTGCGGCAGGGCAACGAAGAACGTACGGTGATCGTGCTGGCGCTGACCAGCCAACGCCGCGGCGCCGGCGAGGCGCAGCAAATGTATCAGGAAACCGAAGCCAGCATCGCCAACCGCGAAAAAATGGCGCTGGCGCGCAAGATGAACGCGTTGACCATGCCGCATCCGGACCGTCGTCCGGACAAAAAGGAGCGGCGCGACCTGATGAAATTTAAATTTGGTGAGCCGGAATAACCCCTCACCGCAATGAGAGAAGATTATGTCCAACCATGACCAATTGCACCGTTACCTGTTTGAAAACTACGCGGTGCGCGGCGAGCTGGTTACCGTCAGCGAAACCTATCAGCAGATCCTGAATAACCACGACTACCCGGCGCCGGTGCAAAAACTGCTGGGCGAGCTGCTGGTCGCCACCAGTCTGCTGACCGCGACCCTGAAGTTCGACGGCGACATCACCGTTCAGCTGCAAGGCGACGGCCCGCTGAAGCTGGCGGTGATCAACGGCAACAACCGCCAGGAGATGCGCGGCGTTGCGCGCACCCAGGCGCCTATCGCCGACGACAGCACCTTGCATCAGATGATCGGCAACGGCGTCATGGTCATCACCATTTCGCCGACGGAAGGCGAGCGCTATCAGGGCGTCGTCGGCCTGGAAGGTGAAACCCTGGCCGAATGCCTGGAAGCCTACTTCCGCCAGTCCGAACAGCTGCCAACCCGCCTGTTCATCCGCACCGGCGAAGCGGAAGGCAACGCCGCGGCGGCCGGTATGCTGCTGCAGGTGCTGCCGGCGCAGGACGGCAACCTCGATGATTTCGATCATCTGGTGCAACTGACCAACACGGTCAAAAGCGAAGAGCTGTTCGGCCTGCCGGCCAACGAAGTGTTGTACCGCCTGTACCATCAGGAAGAGGTCACCTTGTACGAACCGCAGGACGTGCAGTTCCGCTGCACCTGTTCTCGCCAGCGTTGCGCCGACGCGCTGCTGACCCTGCCGACCGACGAAGTGGCGGACATGCTGGAGCAGGACGGCAATATCGACATGCACTGCGACTACTGTGGCAGCCACTATGTCTTTGACCCGGTTGATGTTGCCGCTCTGTATGCGGGTAACACCGGCGAAAGCGACCAGTTGCACTAAGTTACACCCTTTCGGCGGGCGCGCCCGGCGCCCGCCAACGCCCGCCGTTTGCACGTTTGCTTTTTTCCGTGTGCTATCTCTCAGATCGTAACGAAATACCGCCTAAAACGTTAAATATTTGATACCCATCGCGGTTACGCACCGTTAGATCCCTACAATTGCCGCCAGAAATTCTGTGACCAAGGAGTAGTAACATGCGCGTTAAAGGTATAACCCCTCAGGATCTGGCCGCTTACGGCATTCACGACGTTAGCGAAATCGTTCACAACCCGAGCTATGAACTGCTGTTTAAGGAAGAAACAGACCCATCTCTGGAAGGTTTTGAGCGTGGGGTAGTCACCAAGCTGGGTGCCGTCTCCGTCGATACCGGCATCTTCACCGGCCGTTCGCCGAAAGACAAATACATCGTCCGCGACGACATCACCCGCGATACCGTGTGGTGGGCCGATCAGGGCAAAGGCAAGAACGACAACAAACCTCTCAGCCCGGAAGTGTGGGCCGATCTGAAACACCTGGTCACCGAGCAACTGTCCGGCAAGCGCCTGTTCGTGGTGGATACCTTCTGCGGCGCCAACGCCGACTCGCGCCTGAAAGTGCGCTTCATCACCGAGGTGGCCTGGCAGGCGCACTTCGTGAAAAACATGTTTATCCGCCCGAGCGACGAAGAGCTGGCTGACTTCGAACCGGACTTCGTGGTGATGAACGGCGCCAAATGCACCAACCCGAACTGGCAGCAGCAAGGCCTGAACTCGGAGAACTTCGTCGCCTTCAACCTGACCGAGCGCATGCAGCTGATCGGCGGCACCTGGTACGGCGGCGAAATGAAGAAAGGCATGTTCTCGATGATGAACTACCTGCTGCCGCTGAAAGGCATCGCCTCGATGCACTGCTCGGCCAACGTGGGCGAGAAAGGCGACGTGGCGGTGTTCTTCGGCCTGTCCGGCACCGGCAAGACCACCCTCTCCACCGATCCTAAGCGTCAGCTGATCGGCGATGACGAGCACGGCTGGGACGACGACGGCGTGTTCAACTTCGAAGGCGGCTGCTACGCCAAGACCATCAAGCTGTCTGAAGAAGCCGAGCCGGACATCTACCACGCCATCAAACGCGATGCGCTGCTGGAAAACGTCACCGTGCTGGCCGACGGCAGCATCGACTTCAATGACGGTTCGAAAACCGAAAACACCCGCGTTTCTTACCCGATCTATCATATCCAGAACATCGTCAAGCCGGTGTCCAAGGCGGGTCACGCCACCAAGGTGATCTTCCTGACCGCCGACGCTTTCGGCGTGCTGCCGCCGGTATCGCGTCTGACCGCCAACCAGACTCAGTACCACTTCCTGTCCGGCTTCACCGCCAAACTGGCCGGCACCGAGCGCGGCGTAACCGAACCGACGCCAACCTTCTCCGCCTGCTTCGGTGCCGCGTTCCTGTCGCTGCACCCGACGCAGTACGCCGAAGTGCTGGTGAAACGCATGCAGGCCGCCGGTGCCCAGGCTTACCTGGTCAACACCGGCTGGAACGGCACCGGCAAGCGTATCTCGATCAAAGATACGCGCGGCATCATCGACGCCATCCTGAGCGGTGAGATCGACAAGGCGGAAACCGTCACTCTGCCGATCTTCGATCTGGCGATGCCGACCGCGCTGCCGGGCGTGAATCCGGAGATCCTCGATCCGCGCAATACCTACGCCAGCCTCGAGCAGTGGCAGGAAAAAGCGCAGGATCTGGCCGAGCGCTTCATCACCAACTTCGACAAATACACCGACACGCCTGCAGGCGCCGCGCTGGTCAGCGCTGGCCCGAAGCTGTAATTCGGTAGCATTACCTCTTCAGCTAAGGCGCGGCTCCCGCGCCTTTTTTTATTTTTTCGTGATTGCTTTTTGACCAACGAGACGAGAAAATAAGTCAATGCAATCATTGATAGCAAAGGAGGTTTAAATGGCGACTATCACCGTCAGAAATCTGGACGACGAAATCAAAGAGCTGCTGCGCATTTCAGCGGCGAAAAACGGCCACTCCATGGAAGAGGAAGCGCGCATGATCCTGAAGCAGGCGCTGGTGAAAAAGCCGCCGCGCTATGGGTTAGGAACACGCATGCATCAATACTTCGCCGAATTCGGCGGCGTTGAGTTGGAGATCCCCCCACGTGATGAAGCCCCTCATCGTATCGTCAACTTTGATGAAGATGATGAAAAATGATTGTGCTGGATACCAACGTCGTTTCGGAATTGCTGCGGCCGGCGCCTCACTACAATGTATTGCGCTGGTTAGATGAGCAGGATACGTATCGGTTCTATTTGAGCGCCATCGTGGTTGCGGAGTTGTATACGGGCATCGCCTGCATGCCTCACGGCAAGAAACAGCTCGAACTGCAAGCTAACCTCGGCGACATGCTGCAGGAAGAGTTTTCAGACAGAATCTTACCCTTTGACGTCGGCTGTGCGATACAGCATGCGGAATTAATGGGCTCCAATCGCCGCCGAGGCATTGGCGTCAGCATGCCGGATACCCAAATCGCCGCCACCTGCCTGCATTACGGCGCCGCCCTGGCCACCCGCAATACCAAAAACTTCCTCCACTGCGGCATCGAGTTAATCGATCCGTGGCAGGCGCCGACCGGCCGTCGGTTGCATGAAGATGCGGCGGAATACTACGTGATGAGCAGAAAGTCCTGACGGGGCCGCAGCGGCGCGGCCCACACCAGAGGTCAGGCGTTTTCCCTGGCCGTTTGATGGCCGTTGGTCGACTCTTTTTTCTCCATCGGCAACGGAATATACGCGCGGATCAACAGCCCGCCGCGCTCGCTGGTGCCGATATCCAGTTCGCCGTCATGCGCATCGATAATGCGCTGCACGATCGCCAGCCCCAGACCGGTGCCGCTGGTGCTGCGCGCGCTGTCTCCGCGTACGAACGGCTGCAACAGGTGCTTCAACTCTTCCGGCTTGATGCCCGGCCCGTCATCTTCCACCTGGAACCAACCGCGCTGCAGCTCACGGCCGCTGCTGACCTTGATCCAGCCGTTGCCGTAACGCGCCGCGTTCACCACCATATTCACCGCCGCCCGCTTAATCGACAGCGGATGCACATTCATCATCAGCTCGCCCGGCGACAGCGCGGTTTCAATCACCCGCTCATAGCCGCTCTCGGCCGCGACCACTTCGCCTAAAATGGCGTTCAGATCGCTGCTTTCGGTCGGCATTTCCTGCCCGGTGCGCAGATAATCGATGAACTGCTCGATGATGGCGTTGCACTCTTCGATGTCTTTATTGATCGACTCGGCCAGATAGCCGTCTTCGGCGCTCATCATCTCCGTCGCCAGCCGGATGCGCGTCAACGGCGTGCGCAGGTCGTGGCTGACCCCGGCCATCAGCAACGTGCGGTCATCCGCCAGCTGTTTGACGCCCGACGCCATCTGATTGAATGCGCGAGTCACCGACCGCACTTCGGAAGCGCCATACTCGCGCAGCGGCGGCGGAATAATGCCCTTGCCCACCTGCAGCGCCGCATGTTCCAGCTCCACCAGCGGGCGGTTTTGAATACGAATAAACAGCCAGGCGCCGCCGATCGCGAGCAGCATAATCGCCAGCGTATAGCGGAACAGCGGCGAGAAATCGCCCTGGTGGATTTCCGTCAGCGGCACGCGCACCCAGATATCGGGCTGCAGCCAGGTTTTCAGCCACACCACCGGGGAGTTCTTGTTCACCTCCACCCGCACATCGGTTGGCCCGCCGAGCTGCTGCGCCATCTGCTGGCTGAGGAACTGGTAGTGCTGCGCCCAGCGCAGGCCGCTCTCCTCCGCCGCCGAGTTGGTGTAGAGAGAGATGCCCAGTTCGCGGTAGATCTCACGGCGGAACGCCGGCGGCACTTCCAGCAACGTGCCGTCCTCCAGCTGCAGCCGATCGGTCATCAGCATACGCACTTCGTAGGCCAATACCTTGTTGAACTGCTGCAGGCTGGGCAGGATGGCGAAGTTCAGCACCACCAGATAGGTCGTCACCAGGCTGACAAACAGCAAGGTGACGATCAACAACAGGGTTCGGGCAAACGAGCTACGCGGTGAAAAGCGCAATCGCCTCATGCCTTACTGCCGTCCGGGACGAAGACGTAGCCGAGACCCCACACGGTCTGGATATAACGCGGATGCGCCGGATCTTCTTCAACCATACGGCGCAGACGAGAGATCTGCACGTCGATGGAGCGTTCCATGGCGCTGTATTCGCGGCCACGCGCCAGGTTCATCAGCTTATCGCGCGACAGCGGTTCACGCGGGTGGCTGACCAGCGCCTTCAGTACCGCGAACTCGCCGCTGGTCAACGGCATCGGTTCGTCTTCGCGGAACATCTCGCGGGTGCCGAGGTTCAGTTTGAATTTGCCGAACGCGATCACCGCCTCTTCCTGCGAAGGCGCGCCCGGCAGTTCGTTCGCCTGACGGCGCAGCACCGCGCGGATACGAGCCAACAGCTCACGCGGGTTGAACGGTTTAGGAATGTAGTCGTCGGCGCCGATTTCCAGCCCCACGATGCGATCGACCTCTTCGCCTTTCGCAGTGACCATAATGATCGGCATCGGGTTGCTCTGGCTGCGCAGGCGGCGGCAGATGGACAGGCCGTCTTCACCCGGCAACATCAGATCGAGCACCATCAAATGGAAGGATTCACGAGTCAGCAAGCGATCCATTTGCTCAGCGTTGGCAACGCTGCGAACCTGGAAGCCCTGCTCGGTTAAATAACGTTCTAAAAGCGCGCGCAGGCGCATGTCATCATCGACAACCAGGATCTTATGATTCTCTTGCATGGTATTACTCTCCCAAAGGCTTTATTGCCTGACTCGAATATTGTTAGAAAACCTTGCCATTTGAGACAGCGTTTAATGGTATGTATTCTAGACGAAATTGTTACAAAGCTTATTCTTTTCCCCATTTATCAACAATTTTCAGTGAATGTCGACGGGGGTTCGTTAAAATTTCGCCCTTTATCGGCGCAATGTGGGGTGACGGCCCAATTTTGCACAATTTCGCCACCGGGAAGCACCCGGTGGCGTTTAGCTGTCGGATCAGGAAGTCTGCAGGAAACGCGCCAGCTGCCGGCGCAACTGCCGGTTCTCTTGCTGCAGCGCATCAACCCGGTCGAGCAGCGTCAGCGCCATGGCGATCCCCGGCCAATCCAGATCCAGCTCGGCACGCAGCCTGCGCGCGCGCTGCAGGTGGCTCAGCGCCGGATAATCAAACTCCCAGCGCGGCTGCGCCGGCTCCAGCGGCACGATAACGCCCAGGCCGACGATCTCGACCAGCTCGTCCTCTGAAATCTCCACCCGCTGGCACAGTTCCACCACGGTGAATGTGATCTCTTTTTTCATCATCTGCTTTACTCCCATTCCGCGCGCGGGTTGAACGCCGCCTGTTCAGCCAGCTCTCGCCACAGGGCGCTGGCCTTCTCGTTCGGCTTCGGCGGCATCACCACCTTGAGAATGACATACAGATCGCCGGGCTCTTTCTTGCCCGCCAGCCCTTTGCCCTTGACCCGCAGCCGTTTGCCGCTCTGGCTGCCGGCCGGCACGGTCAACGCGATTTTGCCGGTCAGCGTCGGCACCTCGATGCTGGCGCCGAGCGCCGCTTCCCACGGAGCGAGCGGCGCCACGATGCTCAGGTTGTGGCCGTCTATCTCAAACAGCGGGTGCGGCGCAAGGCGGATGACCAGATACAGGTCACCGTTCTGGCCGCCGCCCACGCCGGCAACGCCCTGCCCCTTGAGGCGAATGCGCTCGCCGTCGCCCACGCCGGCCGGAATTTTCACGTTCAGCGTCTTGCTGGCTTCGCTTACCTGCCGCCCCAGTTCGTCGTACACCGGCAGCGTGTAGGAGATCTCGCGGCTTTGACCATGCAGCGTTTCCTCGAGGAACAGTGGCACCTCCATCTCCAGATCCTGGCCGCGGAAGCCATGCCCGCCGTGCGAGTGCGAAGCAGAGCGATGCCCGCCCGCCGCCCGCCCGCCGAACATGCTTTCGAAGAAATCGGAGAAGTCTTGCGCGTCGGCGCCGCCGCCGTGCCATGAAGCGCTCTGCTGATAGCCGCCGCGATCGCCGCGCGCCTGGCGGCCAAAGTTCGGATCGTTGCGGTGCAGCCGGATCTGATCGTACTCGGCGCGGCGCTCCTCGTCCTTCAGCACCTCATAGGCTTCGGCCACTTCCTTGAACTTGCTTTCGGCATCGTCTTCAGTGCTCACGTCAGGGTGATATTTACGCGCCAGCCGACGGTAGGCCGTTTTGATGGTTTTCAGATCGGCGTTGGGCTCAACGCCCATCGTAGCGTAGTAATCTTTAAATTCCATGCGGTAATACCTTCAATGTGTTGGGTTGTGCGCCAAAATTCCTTGTCTCTCTCGCCAGATATCCTCCTTTCGTCACATTCCTTTTCCGCTACGCTAAGCATACTCCCGATCGTTAAAAGCTGCGCAAACTGAATAAAAACCGTGCGACAAGGCACAGGCCCGCGCGCCATTTCTAAAGCCCCCCGCATTCACGTACACTGTGGCGGTGGCCCCATAAAGATAAATCACGATGAGAACTCAACTGATAACCCGTGAAGGGTATGACAAGCTCAAACAAGAGCTGGATTACCTCTGGCGCGAAGAACGCCCCGAGGTGACCAAGAAAGTGACCTGGGCCGCCAGCCTGGGCGACAGAAGCGAAAACGCCGATTACCAGTACAACAAGAAGCGGCTGCGCGAGATCGATCGCCGCGTCCGCTATCTGACCAAATGCCTGGAGCAGTTGAAGATCGTCGATTATTCACCACAGCAGGAAGGCAAAGTGTTCTTCGGCGCCTGGGTCGAGGTGGAGAACGAAGACGGCGAAACCAAACGCTTTCGCATCGTCGGTTACGACGAGATTTTCGGCCGCAAGGATTACATCTCCATCGATGCGCCGATGGCGCGCGCCCTGCTGAAAAAAGAGGTCGGGGACGTCGCCACCGTCAATACCCCGCTGGGCGAGGCGCAGTGGTACGTTAACGAGATAAACTACCCGAAGTAAGCTTTCAGCTTTTTCCTAACCGCCGCCAACGCCGCCGTCTGCGCTGTTCTCCATGCCGCGGCCGCGCGGCGGCGGCCCGCTTCGCTGGCATTTTCCCCGATCAATCCGTATAACTGTCCCCTGTTTATTCACCGATCTCAATACAGATACCAGACCTATGAATGACCCACTGAGCCGCATTATTGCAACAGAACTGCAGGCCCGGCCGGAGCAAGTCGACTCCGCCATCCGTCTGCTGGATGAAGGTAATACCGTGCCCTTTATTGCACGCTATCGTAAGGAAGTCACCGGGGGCCTGGACGACACCCAACTGCGCCAGCTGGAAACCCGCCTGGGTTATCTGCGTGAACTGGAAGATCGTCGCCAGACCATCCTGAAGTCGATCGATGAACAGGGCAAACTGACTGAACAATTGGCGGGGGCGATCAACGCCACGCTGAGCAAGACCGAACTCGAAGACCTCTACCTGCCGTACAAACCGAAGCGCCGCACCCGTGGCCAGATCGCCATCGAAGCCGGCCTGGAACCGCTGGCGGATACGCTGTGGCAGGATCCGCAACAGCAGCCGGAACAACTGGCTGAACGCTACGTCGACGCCGACAAGGGCGTGGCGGACGTGAAAGCCGCCCTCGACGGCGCGCGCTATATCCTGATGGAGCGCTTCGCCGAAGACGCCGCGCTGCTGGCCAAGGTGCGCGACTACCTGTGGAAAAACGCCCATCTGGTGTCCAAAGTGGTCGAAGGCAAGGAAGAAGAAGGCGCCAAGTTCCGCGACTATTTTGATCACCACGAACCGATTTCTCAGGTGCCTTCACACCGCGCGCTGGCGATGTTCCGCGGCCGCAACGAAGGCGTGCTGCAGCTGGCGCTGAACGCCGATCCGCAGTTTGAGGAAGCGCCGCGCGAAAGCCAGGCGGAGCTGATCATCATCAATCACCTCAACCTGCGCCTGAACAACGCCCCGGCCGACGCCTGGCGCAAGGCGGTGGTCAACTGGACCTGGCGCATCAAGGTGTTGCTGCACCTGGAAACCGAGCTGATGGGCACGGTGCGCGAGCGCGCGGAAGATGAAGCAATCAACGTGTTCGCCCGCAATATGCATGATCTGCTGATGGCCGCGCCGGCCGGCATGCGCGCCACCATGGGCCTCGATCCGGGCCTGCGCACCGGGGTGAAAGTCGCCGTGGTCGACGCGACCGGCAAGCTGGTCGCCACCGACACCGTCTACCCGCACACCGGGCAAGCGGCGAAAGCCGCCGCCATCGTCGCGGCGCTGTGCATCAAACACAACGTGGAGCTGGTGGCCATCGGCAACGGCACCGCTTCACGTGAAACCGAGCGCTTCTATCTCGACCTGCAAAAGCAGTTCGGCGAAGTCCGGGCGCAGAAAGTGATCGTCAGCGAAGCCGGCGCGTCGGTGTATTCCGCGTCTGAACTGGCGGCGCAGGAATTCCCGGATCTCGACGTATCGCTGCGCGGTGCGGTGTCCATCGCTCGCCGCCTGCAGGATCCGCTGGCGGAGCTGGTGAAGATCGACCCGAAATCCATCGGCGTCGGCCAGTATCAGCACGACGTCAGCCAGAGCCAGCTGGCGAAGAAACTGGACTCGGTGGTGGAAGACTGCGTAAACGCCGTCGGCGTCGATCTGAACACCGCGTCGGTGCCGTTGCTGACCCGCGTGGCCGGCCTGACGCGCATGATGGCGCAGAACATCGTCAACTGGCGCGACGAGAACGGCCGATTCAGCAACCGTGAACAGCTGCTGAAGGTCAGCCGTCTGGGGCCGAAGGCCTTCGAACAGTGCGCCGGCTTCCTGCGCATCAACCACGGCGACAACCCGCTGGATGCTTCCACCGTTCACCCGGAAGCCTACCCGGTGGTGCAGCGCATTCTGGCCGCCACCGAGCAGGCGCTGCAGGATCTGATGGGCAACGCCTCGGCGGTGCGCAGCCTGAAAGCGGTCGATTTCACCGACGACAAGTTCGGCGTGCCGACGGTCACCGACATTCTGAAAGAGCTGGAGAAGCCGGGCCGCGATCCGCGTCCGGAGTTCAAAACCGCCACCTTCGCCGAAGGCGTGGAAACCCTCAACGATCTGCAGCCGGGCATGATCCTGGAAGGCTCGGTGACCAACGTCACCAACTTCGGCGCCTTCGTGGATATCGGCGTGCATCAGGACGGCCTGGTGCACATCTCCTCGCTGGCGGACAAATTCGTCGAAGATCCGCACACCGTGGTGAAGGCCGGCGACATCGTCAAAGTGAAGGTGATGGAAGTCGATCTGCAGCGTAAACGCATTGCGCTGAGCATGCGCCTGGATGAGCAACCGGGCGAGGGTTCACCGCGTCGCGGCGGCAACGCGCCTGCCCAGACGCGCGACAATGCCAACCGTTCGGCAGGCGGCAACAAGGCCAAACCGCGCAACGCGGCGCCGGCCGGCAACAGCGCCATGGGCGACGCGCTGGCGGCGGCATTCGGCAAGAAACGCTAAGTCGGAACCGACAGGGCGGAGCCTGCTCCGCCCTTTCCGATGAATAAAACTTGCGGCATTCCTTGACCCGCCTCAATAAACCGTTATCTTTTTATTTCCCGTTCCTGCGTGACCGCGCTCCCATTATTCAGGCAACAAAAATTTCTTCTGCAGCCATTTATTAACAACTTTGTTAACACGCATTTTTCATCTCGCCAATTGTGAGAGAAACACAAATGGTTACCGCTCGCATTACGGCGGAATAATGTTATCGAATTGCTTTTCAGCGGAAATAAATAAAGGGAAAAAACCCTCGATATTTGCAAACGAGAAAACTCGGCTACAAATACGCAACTGATTTAACTCGCCATTCTCATTTGTTCCCCATCGCAAGCGGTGGTAAAACGTCATTAATCAAGACGACACAACCAAAAACTGTCGACGCCATAATAATTGGTTACAATACCCCTATCTTTTGTATTGAATGCGATAATGATAATTACTATTATTTGCGCTCACTTTATTGCATGACCTTATGGATGAATACCGCCGACGGCGTGGCATTTTCGCCGGCAACGTCCAATTATCATCAGCCCGATGTTCATCGGCACCCGGAAGGTTAATCACATGCAGCTTCAACCTAAACACACATATAAGATTGTCGGCTTTTCCGGTGAAATTGCGCCGGCCTACCGCCAGAAACTGTTATCGCTCGGCATGCTGCCCGGCTCTTCGTTCGACGTGGTGCGCGTCGCGCCGCTGGGCGATCCGATAGAAATAAAAACTCGCCGCGTCAGCCTGGTGCTGCGCAGGAAGGATCTGGCGCTGCTGCAGCTCGACGGCCAGTCCTGAACCGGCGCACCTCCATTTGCCGACGCGCCCTTGCGCCGGCGCGGCTCTCCTTGAAGACGACACGCAGAACTATGAAAAAACTCACCATCGGCTTAATCGGTAACCCGAACTCCGGCAAAACCACGCTGTTCAACCAGCTGACCGGCGCACGCCAACGGGTCGGCAACTGGGCGGGCGTGACGGTCGAACGCAAAGAAGGCCATTTCACTACCCCGCAGTCCGACGTGCGGCTGGTCGATTTGCCCGGCACCTACTCCCTGACCACCATTTCAGAGCAAACCTCGCTCGATGAGCAGATCGCCTGCCACTACATTTTGAGCGGCGACGCCGATCTGCTGATCAACGTGGTCGACGCCTCCAACCTGGAGCGCAATCTCTACCTGACGCTGCAGCTGCTGGAGCTGGGCATTCCCTGCATCGTGGCGCTGAACATGCTCGACATCGCCAAAAGCCAGCATATCGATATCGACGTCGCCGCGCTGTCGGCGCGCCTCGGCTGCCCGGTAGTGCCGATGATCTCCACCCGCGCCGACGGTATCGGCGTGCTGAAACAGATGATCGACAATCATCGCCTCAACGAACAGCAGGCGCTGGTGAACTACCCGCCGTTGCTGCTGAAAGCGGTCGCCACGCTGAGCGACGCCATGCCGCAAACGCTGCCGGCGGTGCAACGCCGCTGGCTGGCATTGCAGATGCTGGAAGGCGACATCTACAGCCACCGGCTGGCCGGTCCCGCCGTCGCGCTGTTGCCTGCGGCCATTCAGGCGTTGCAACAGCAGCAGCAAGAAGACCCGGCGCTGGTGATCGCCGACGCGCGCTACCAGTCTATCGCCACCCTGAGCGACGCGGTCAGCAACTCGCAGCAGGCGATGCCCAACCGCCTGACCGACATGCTGGATAAAGTGATCCTCAACCGCTGGCTGGGCGTACCGATCTTCCTGTTGGTGATGTACCTGATGTTCCTGCTGGCGATCAACATCGGCGGCGCGCTGCAGCCGATCTTCGATATCGGCTCGGCGGCGATCTTCATTCAGGGCATTCAGTGGCTCGGCTACACCCTGCACTTCCCCGACTGGCTGACCGTTTTCCTGGCGCAGGGCGTCGGCGGCGGCATCAACACCGTGCTGCCGCTGGTGCCGCAGATCGGCATGATGTACCTGTTCCTGTCGTTCCTGGAAGACTCCGGCTACATGGCGCGTGCGGCGTTCGTGATGGATCGCCTGATGCAGGCGCTCGGGCTGCCGGGCAAATCCTTTGTGCCGCTGATCGTCGGTTTCGGCTGCAACGTGCCGTCCATCATGGGCGCCCGGACGCTGGACGCCCAACGCGAGCGCCTGATCACCATCATGATGGCGCCGTTCATGTCCTGCGGCGCCCGGCTGGCGATCTTCGCGGTGTTTGCCGCCGCCTTCTTTGGCCAGGACGGCGCCGGGGTGGTGTTCTCGCTGTACATGCTCGGCATCGCGGTGGCGATCCTCACCGGCCTGGTACTCAAATACACCCTCATGCGCGGCGAAGCCTCGCCGTTCGTGATGGAGCTGCCGGTTTACCACGTGCCGCACCTGAAAAGCCTGCTGCTGCAAACCTGGCAGCGGTTGAAAGGCTTCGTGTTGCGCGCCGGTAAGGTGATCGTGGTGGCCAGCATATTCATCGGCGGCCTGAACAGCTTCTCGTTCAGCGGCAAAACGGTCGACAACATCAACGACTCCGCGCTGGCCACGGTTTCCAAGGTGCTGACGCCGTTGCTGCAACCGATGGGCGTCCACCGCGATAACTGGCAGGCCACCGTCGGCCTGGTGACCGGCGCGATGGCGAAAGAAGTGGTGGTCGGCACGCTGAATACGCTGTATACCGCCGAGCACATCAACAAAGAGGCGTTCGACGCCGCCAACTTCAACCTGCTCGATGAGCTGGGCGGCGCGCTGCAGGAAACCTGGGACGGCCTGAAAAACACCTTCAGCCTGAGCGTGCTGTCCAACCCGATCGAAGCCAGCAAGGGCGACGGCGAGATGGGCGTCGGCTCGATGGGCGTGATGAGCAGCAAATTCGGCTCCGGCATCTCCGCCTACAGCTATCTGATCTTCGTGCTGCTGTATGTGCCCTGCGTCTCGGTGATGGGCGCCATCGCCCGCGAATCGAGCCGCGGCTGGATGACATTCTCCATCCTGTGGGGGCTGAACGTGGCCTACTCACTGGCGACGCTGTTCTACCAAGCGGCGACCTTCAACCAACATCCGCAGTACAGCCTGACGGCGATCCTGGCGGTGCTGCTGGTGAATCTGCTGGTGCTGTTCGGTCTGCGCCGGGCGCGCAGCCGCGTCACGGTGCGCCTGGGCAACGCCACGCCGGCGGCCTGTTGTCAGGGCGCCAAAGGGAGCTGTCACTGATGGCCGGGCTGCTGCAGGTGCGCGATGCGCTGGCGCTGCGCGGCAGCGCCCAGGCGCAGCAGCTCAGCCAATCGCTGGCGACGCCGCTGCCGCTGGTGCAGGCGATGCTGGATCGTTTGACGGCGATGGGGAAAGTGGAGCGCATCGAACAGGATGACGGCGCCTGTTTGAGCGGCGGCTGCAAAAGCTGCCCGCAGGGCCAGGGGTGCAGCACGGTGTTCTACCGACTGAAAGCCTGAAGATAAGGGGCGCCAATGACGGGCGCCCCATTACTGTTCAAGGCTTATTGTTTGTCTTTGTAAACTTCGGCGATGGCGCTGAATTTACCGTGTTCGCGGCCTGCCAGGATCACGTAGTATTGACCGCCCTTTTCGTCAGCCAGTTTGGACAGCTCTTCCTTGGCGTCCATCGGTGACGTGGTTTCCGCCGTCGTGGTGACGGTGCCGATCTTCTCGTATTTACCCGGGTTCTTATCCAGATCTTCCTTGGTCAGCAGGGTTGCCGCCATGGAGCCGAAAGACACCGAACCCAGCACTGCCGCTGCAATAATCATCTTCAATGATTTCATGACACTAACCTCTCAATGGATAATTTATCTGTTATGAAAGCCGTCAAAAATCCATGCGTAGTACCGCAGGCTGCCGCGACATCCTCAGGCCTCGTTGCTTTCCCTGACGGGGCCCGTTTCCCAGAGACGAAACGCCAAAATGAAAAGCGCCGCACGCGGTCTTTTCATTTTGCAGCCAACGCATTGACTCACTAAGTATTGAACAGCTTTGTCTTTTATCCACCCGGCAGCGTTTTTTTTCGCGCTCTATCGTGCGTTTTCCCGCTGCATTCAATGTGCTGCAATAAACGCTTCGATCATCGTCACAAATTCATCGGGATGAGAGATAAACGGCGCATGGGCGGCTTTGGCCACGATCTGCGACGTGGAGTTCGGCCAGGCGGCATCGAGCAGCTCGGCGACCTTGCGCGGCACTAACCCGTCCAGATAGCCGTAAATCCGCAGCAGCGGCAGATTCAACTCCGCCAGCGGCGCGCGCAGATCGGCGGTGCGCAGGATCTCCAGCCCGCCGTTCAACACCTCGACGCTCGGCGTCGGCTGGTTAAGCACCACCGCTTTCAGCTGGCGCGCATCCTGACGCGCGCTCTCGGTGCCCAGCGTTTGCAGCGCCAGAAAACGCTCGACGGTGCGCTGGAAATCCAGGCTCAGCTGATGCTGGAAACCGCTCAGCACGTCCGGGCGGATCCCCGGCCACGCATCGCGAGCGGCAAAACACGGCGAGGAGGCCACGGTGATAAGCCCCTTGACCCGCCCGGGCTGCATCAGCGCCGCCTGGCTGGTCACCAGCCCGCCGAGCGACCAGCCAAGCCACCAGGCCTGCGGCGGGGCGGCCGCCAGCACGATATCCGTCATCTGCTCCAGCGACAGGGCGCCGAACCCCTGGCTGCGGCCGTATCCCGGCAGATCGACCAGGTGCAGGCGAAAATGCGGCGTCAGTCGCGCCTGAATGCAACTCCACACTTCGGCGTTCAATCCCCAGCCGTGCAGCAGCACAAGATCGCGTTCACCTTCACCTATTGTTTGCCAGTACAGCGCTGTCATTGGTTATTGTCCTTTCATGCTTACCCGTCTCGGAGACACTATGCTATCAATCCGCAGCCGCTGTTGGCTATGCCGACAGCCATTGAGCCTGATGCGTCATGGCCTCTGCAGCTGCTGCCTGCGTCACCTGCCGGCCAGACCGCCGTGTTGTCCGCGCTGCGGGCTGCCCGCCGGGGAGACGCGCACGCCCTGCGGCCGCTGCCTGCAACGGCCACCGCCCTGGCAACGGCTGGTGTTCGTCGGCGACTACGTGACGCCGCTCAGCGGCTTGGTAAAAAGGTTCAAGTTCCACCGCGCGCCCGAGCTGGCGCCGGCGCTGGCGCGCCTGATGCTGTTGCGCTGGCAGCAGGCGCGCAGAGAGCAGTATCTGAACAGACCCGACCTGATTTTGGCGGTACCCTTGCATGCAACACGCTGCTGGCGCCGTGGCTATAACCAGAGCGATCTGCTGGCCCGGCCGCTGGCGCGCTGGTTGGGTTGCGCCTACCGGCCCGCCGCCTTGCGCCGGGTGCGCAAAACCGCCCTGCAACAGCGGCTGAGCGCCTCTGCCCGCAGACGCAATCTGCAGCGCGCGTTCGCCTGTACCGTGCCGGTCGCCGGCCGGCATATCGCCCTGGTGGATGACGTGGTGACCACCGGCAGCACCGTCTCGGAGATCGCGTCGCTGCTGCGGCGGCAAGGCGCCGCCTCGGTGCAGATATGGTGCGTTTGCCGCACGTTGTAGTGCCACGGCAATGGGCGTATTATAACCGACTATAGAAGTCAACTATTGAGCTAATGCTATGATCCGTATAACAGATGCTGCACAGGAACACTTTGCCAAACTGCTGGCAAATCAAGAAGAAGGCACCCAAATCCGCGTATTCGTGATCAACCCGGGCACGCCGACGGCCGAATGCGGTGTCTCTTATTGCCCGCCGGACGCGGTAGAAGCGACGGATACCGAACTGAAGTTCGACAAACTGTCCGCCTATGTCGATGAACTGAGCGCGCCGTATCTGGAAGACGCCGAAATCGACTTCGTGACCGACCAGCTGGGTTCTCAGCTGACGCTGAAGGCGCCGAACGCCAAGATGCGCAAGGTCGATGACGACGCGCCGCTGATGGAACGCGTGGAATACGTGCTGCAGTCGCAGATCAACCCACAGCTGGCGGGCCACGGCGGCCGCGTAACGCTGATGGAGATCACCGACGACAACATGGCGATCCTGCAGTTCGGCGGCGGTTGCAACGGCTGTTCGATGGTCGACGTCACGCTGAAAGAAGGCATCGAGAAAGAGCTGCTGCAGAAATTCCCTGAGCTGAAGGGCGTGCGTGATTTGACCGAGCACCAGCGCGGCGAGCACTCTTACTACTGATACCCAGCGCTCGCGCCACGGTAGATAACGCAATGCCGGAAGGGGGAACCCGTTCCGGCATTGTCGTTTTTAGCCCACCGACACCTTGCGTCGGCGCTTGTCCAAATCCTTCAGCAGCCGGTTTATCCGCGGGTCGGCGAACATCTCCTCCAACGTCCGGGTCAGCTTGCGCCGCCAGTTAGGGTACTGATCGCTGGTACCGGGAATATTGACCGGCTCGGCCATGTCCAGCCAGTCTTCCGGCTGCAGGCCAAGCAAGGCGCTGGCGCTGTCGGCGACATAACGCTGCAGGCCACGGTTGAGCAGCGGGCTCATGCCGAGCAGCGCCGCCTTCTTGCCCACCTTCTGCGGCACGCAGCCATAGCGATGCAATCCATCCAGCAGCCCCTGCTTGGCGCGTTCCCGATCGGCAAACAGCGCCTGCAGGATCTCCGCATCCGGGTAAAGACCCAGCCGGTTGCCCAGCGTCAGATCGTCGCTTTGCCAGTAGCCGCGCAGCGTCGGCAGATCGTGGGTGGTGATGGTCGCCATCGCCTGTACCGGATAGGCCTGCGGCGCGCGGAAATGGTGTTCGCCGTCGCTTTCGAAATAGAGCACTTTGTAGGAATAGACGCCGCTGTCGCGCAGCTTGCCGACGATTTCCATCGGCACCGTGCCGAGATCTTCGCCGATCACCATGCAGCGATGGCGCTGGCTTTCCAGCGCCAGCACCGCCAGCAGATCGTCCACCGGGTATTTGACGTAGGCGCCGCGATCGGCGGTTTCACCATACGGGATCCACCACAGCCGCAGCAGCGCCATGACGTGATCGATACGCAGCGCGCCGCAGCTGGTCATGTTGGCGCGCAAAAGATCGATGAACGGCTGATAACCGCGCGCCGCCATCACATGCGGATCCATCGGCGGCAGGCCCCAGTTTTGCCCCAGCGGCCCCAGGATGTCCGGCGGCGCCCCGACCGACGCTTTCAGGCAGTACAGCTCGCGGTCGCACCAGGTTTCCGCCCCGCCTTCCGCCACCCCGACCGCCAGATCGCGATATAGGCCGATCGGCATCTGCTGCTGCCTGCTCTGGTCAAAACACTGCGCGAACTGGGTGGCCGCCAGCCATTGCAGCCACAGGTAAAAGCGGACCGCGTCCTGATGTTCGGCGCAGAACTGCCGCACCGCGTCGCTCTGCCCCTGCCGATAGCGCTCGGGCCAGGCCGGCCAGCCCCACTGGCTGGCGTCTTTGGCCGCCAGATGGGCATGCAGCGCATCAAACGCCGCCTGCTGATACAGGCTGTCGCCCCCCTCAGCCACGAACTGCTCGAACGCCTGACGCTGCGCGTCGTTCGGCTGGCGCGCCTGAAACAGCGGGAACGCCAGCTTCAGCGCAGCCAGCTTCAGCTGCATCACGGCGGTGTAGTCCACCCACTCTGCGGCGCGCGCCTTGGCCAGCTGCTTCTGCGTCGCCGGCTTCTGCCACCAGCGCTGCGCCGCGTCGCTGCGCTGGAAGTCCTCCACCGCGTTGACGTCGATATACGCCAGATTCAGCCAGCGGCGCGATGAGGGGCTGTAGGGGCTGGCGCTCTCCGGGTTGGCCGGATACAGCGCATGGATCGGATTGAGGCCGACGAAGGCACCGCCGCGTTCCCCCACCTGCTCCACCATCAGGCGCAGATCGCCGAAATCGCCGATGCCCCAGTTGCGATCGGAACGCAGCGTATACAGCTGAACGCAGGCGCCCCACAGTTTCTTGCCGGTCAGCAAAGCGTCCGGCTCGAAGCAGCGTCTCGGCGCGACGATCACTCGGCATGGCCACTGCTGCTCGCCCTGGCTCAGCGTCAATTGGTGGTACCCCATCGGCAGATCGCCGGGCAGCGTCAGGGTCTTGCGCGCGCCGACGCGCCCCTGCAGGCATTCGCCGTCTTCACGCTGCAGCGCCCACAGGTACTCGCCTTCACCCGCCGGGGTCAACGCCAGCGGCGCGCCCTGATAGAACACCTTGACCGCCGGTAACGGTGATGCCGCGCCTTCCTGCGCGCCATTGGCCCGATTCATGGCCGCCAACAGCTTGCGCTTGGTCTCCGGTTCAATCGCCTGCCGCTTGCCGTGGGCATTGATAAAATCGGCAGCGATCCCCGCCTGCGCTGCCGCCTGATCGATACGCTTGCGATCCATTCGCTCTCCTTAACGTTTGGCTTGCCAGATACGCTGCTGATAATCGCGGATCGAGCGATCCGAGCTGAACATGCCGACGCGCGCGGTGTTAAGGATAGTCCGCCGCGTCCATTCGTCCCGATCGCGATACAGCTCGTCGACCCGGCGCTGCGCCTGGCAGTACGAGGCAAAGTCCGCCAGCACCAGGTAGGGATCGCCGCCTTCCAGCAAGCTGTGCAGCATCATGTCGAACGCGTGCTTGTCGCCGTGGCTGAAGGCACCGCTCGCCAGCTCGTCCAGAATCGCCTTCAGGTGCTTGTCTTTCTTGCGGTAGCTGAGCGGATCGTAACCCTTCGCCACTATCGCCTTCACCTGCGCCACGGTATTGCCGAAGATAAAGATATTGTCTTCGCCCACCTGCTCGGCGATTTCGACGTTGGCCCCGTCCAGCGTGCCGACCGTCAGCGCGCCGTTCAACGCCAGCTTCATGTTGCCGGTGCCGGAGGCCTCTTTGCCGGCGGTGGAGATCTGTTCGGAGATATCCGCCGCCGGGATCATAAGTTCGGCCACCGACACACGGTAGTCAGGGATGAACGCCACTTTCAGGCGATCCTTCACCAGCGGATCGTTGTTGATCTTCTCGGCCGCCTGGTTAATGGCGTAGATGATGTTCTTCGCCAGGTAGTAACCCGGCGCCGCCTTGGCGCCGAACAGGAACACGCGCGGCACGATGTCCAGGTTCGGGTTGTCGCGCAGCTGGCGATACAGCGACAGGATATGCAGCAGGTTCAGGTGCTGGCGTTTGTACTCGTGCAGGCGTTTGATCTGCACGTCGAAGATCGCGTCCGGGTCGAGCGTCAACCCCATCACGCCGTGCACGTACTGGGCCAGCGCCACCTTGTTGTCGCGTTTGATCTGCTGATAACGCTGGCGGAACGCCGCGTCGTCAGCGAATTTCTCCAGCCCGCGCAGCGCGTCGAGATCGTTCGCCCACTCCACCTTCAGCGTCTCATCGATCAGGCCCGACAGCGCCGGGTTGCACTGTTTCAGCCAGCGGCGCGGCGTGATGCCGTTGGTGACGTTATGGAATTTATTCGGCCACAGCTGGTGGTATTCCGGGAACAGATCTTTCACCACCAGATCCGAATGCAGCTGCGCCACGCCGTTGACCGCAAAGCCGCTGACCACGCACAGGTTGGCCATGCGCACCTGCTTGTCATGGTGTACAGCCAGTTTGGCCCACACCGCCTCGTCGCCCGGCCAGTGCTTATCCACCAGCTTTTTGAACCTGGCGTTGATCTGTTTGATGATGGAGAAATGGCGCGGCAGCAGGTTGCGCACCAATTTCTCATCCCAGCACTCCAACGCTTCCGGCATCAGGGTGTGGTTGGTATAGGCGAAGGTGTTGCTGGTGATTGCCCAGGCCGCCTCCCACTCCAGCTGGTGCTCGTCCAGCAGAATGCGCAGCATTTCCGGAATGGCGATGGTCGGGTGGGTGTCGTTCAGCTGGATCACTTCATACTTCGGCAGTTCTTCAATCTTGCGGCCGGCCTGATGGTGCTTGCGTAAAATATCCGCCACCGAGCAGGCGCACTGGAAATACTGCTGCATCAGGCGCAGGCGCTTGCCGGCCTGATGGTTGTCGTTCGGGTAAAGCACCTTGGTCAGCTTGTCGGCTTCTACGCCCTGCTTCTCCGCCTGCAGGAACTTGCCGTCGTTGAAATCGCTCAGGTTGAACGGATGCTGATGGGTCGCCTGCCACAGGCGCAGCGGCTGCGCCACGCCGTTGCGATACCCCAGCACCGGCAGATCCCAGGCTTCGCCGCGCAGGGTGAAGGCGGGGCGCCACAGTTCGCGGCCGTCGGCCTGTTTTTCCAGCTTGCCGCCGATGCCCACGTCCACCGCCAGCGCGGCGTTGTGGCGGAACCACGGATAGCTCTCGCGCTGCCAGTTATCCGGCGCCTCTTGCTGTTGCCCATCGCGGAACGACTGGCGGAACAGCCCGTACTGGTAATTCAGCCCATAGCCGGTGGCCGGTTGTTCCACCGTCGCCATCGAGTCGAGGAAACAGGCCGCCAGCCGCCCCAACCCGCCGTTGCCCAGCGCCGGATCGGTTTCCTGTTCCAGCAGGTCCGACAGCTTGATGTTCTGCTCGGCCAGCGCCTGCTCGACGGTGTCGTACCAGCCCAGGTTGATCAGGTTGTTCGCCGTCAGCCGACCGATCAGAAACTCCATCGAGATGTAGTTCACGTGGCGCAGCGGTTTGGCGCTTTTGCGCGGCGTCGGCTGTGCGGCCAGCTGCTCGGCCAGCGCCGCACTGACGGCTTCCCACCATTGATGTTGCGTCATCTGCTGTGCGGAACTGAGGCCGAACCGTTGCCACTGACGGGCAAGCGCCGCCAGAAAAGCATCCTTCTTGAGCGTAGGCTGTGACATAAGGAAAACTCTCTATCCAGTAAGTGGGTCAAATTGCCGCTATCGTGCCGGTGAGAAAGCCTGACGGCATCATCCCGCCTGGGGATTAGCTGGGGAGGAGGATTGGGGCGTAGCTGGAATTGTGATCTCAGGCACTGTTTGACTCCCTTGCAACGATGCAAAAAAGCCCGCCAACGCGTGCGGCGAGCACTGAGAACGTTAGCCATGACGTTAGCACAAGTATTCGCACTGCTGAAGTTTTGTCCATGGCCGGAAATGCGATCTGCAACCGCAACGCCGCGCGCCGACGCCAAACGTAAAAAAGTGTGATCGATAGCAACTTAACTCCAAGCCGATGCGGAAGCTTGTTGCAATACGTTTAGGGTTGGCAGAAGTTAGGGGGAGCTATTAATTACGAACCATAAAATAATTAGCGCCACTCCAATCCCGGCGGGAACCGCGATTTATACCCTGGAATACTATGCTGATCCCATCAAAACTGAGCCGCCCGGTACGGCTGCAAAATACCGTGATCCGCGATCGCCTGCTGGCCAAACTGGCCAGCGCGGGCAACTATCGTCTGACACTGGTCAATTGCCCGGCGGGATACGGGAAAACCACGCTGATCGCCCAATGGGCGGCCGGCAAGGCCGATCTGGGCTGGTATTCCCTGGATGAGAGCGACAACCAGCCGGAGCGCTTCGCCAGCTACCTGATCGCCGCGCTGCAGCAGGCCAGCGGCGGCCGCTGCGTCAAGAGCGAGGCGCTGAGCCAGAAACACCAGTACGCCAGCCTGGCGGCGCTGTTCGCACAACTGTTTATCGAGCTGGCCGACTGGCATCAGCCGCTGTACCTGGTGATCGACGACTACCACCTGATCACCAACGACGCCATCCATGAAGCCATGCGCTTTTTCCTGCGCCATCAGCCGGAAAACCTGACGCTGATCCTGCTCTCGCGCACTCTGCCACCGCTCGGCATCGCCAACCTGCGGGTGCGCGATCAGCTGCTGGAAATGGGCACGCAGCAGCTGGCGTTCACCCATCAGGAAGCCAAACAGTTCTTCGACTGCCGCCTGGCGGCGCCGATGGAACAGCAGGACAGCAGCCGCCTGTGCGACGAAGTCGAAGGCTGGGCCACCGCGCTGCAGCTGATCGCGCTGTCGGCCCGCCAGTCCGCCTCGTCAGCTCAGCTGTCGGCCAAGCGGCTGGCGGGGCTGAACGCCAGCCACCTGTCCGACTATCTGGTGGACGAAGTGCTGGACCACGTCGATGGCGATGCGCGCGCCTTCCTGCTGCGCTGTTCGGTGTTGCGCTCGATGAACGACGCGCTGATCGTGCGGCTGACCGGCGAAGACAACGGCCAGCAACGGCTGGAGGAGCTGGAGCGCCAGGGGCTGTTTATCCACCGCATGGACGACACCGGTGAATGGTTCAACTTCCACCCGCTGTTCGCCTCTTTCCTGCGCCAGCGTTGCCAGTGGGAACTGGCGCTGGAGCTGCCGGGGTTGCACCGCGCCGCCGCCGAAGGCTGGCTGGCGCTGGGGTATCCGGCGGAGGCCATTCACCACGCGCTGGCGGCCAGCGACGTCAGCATGCTGCGCGATATCCTGCTGCAACACGCCTGGTCGCTGTTCCACCACAGCGAACTGGCCTTGCTGGAGGAGTGCCTCAACGCGCTGCCGTATGAGCGCCTGATCCAAAACCCCAAGCTGGCGCTGCTGCAGGCCTGGCTGGCGCAGAGCCAGCACCGCTACAGCGAGGTCAACACCCTGCTGGAGCGCGCCGAGCGCACCATGCGCGAACAGAAAATCGAGATAGACCAAACGCTGCACGCCGAGTTTGACGCCTTGCGCGCCCAGGTGGCGATCAACGCCGGCAAACCGGAAGAAGCCGAGCGGCTGGCGACCGAAGCGTTGAAATTCCTGCCGCTGTCGAGCTATTACAGCCGCATCGTCGCCACCTCGGTGACCGGCGAAGTGCACCACTGCAAGGGCGAACTGGCGCGCGCGCTGCCGATGATGCAGCAAACCGAGCAGATGGCGCGTCGTCATCAGGCCAACCATTACGCGCTCTGGGCGCTGCTGCAGCAGAGCGAAATCCTTATCGCCCAAGGCTTCCTGCAGGCCGCTTACGAAACCCAGGACAAGGCGTTCGAACTGATCCGCGAGCAGCACCTGGAACAGCTGCCGATGCACGAATTTCTGCTGCGCATCCGCGCCCAGATCCTGTGGTCATGGTCGCGGCTGGACGAAGCGGAAGACGCGGCGCGCGCCGGGCTGAAAATCCTGGCTAACTACCAACCGCAGCAGCAGTTGCAGTGTATCGCCATGCTGGCCAAATGCTCGCTGGCGCGCGGCGATCTGGACAACGCCAACACCCACCTGCAGCGCTGCGAAACCCTGCTGCACGGCGCCCACTATCATCGCGACTGGCTGACCAACACCGACAAGTCGCGGGTGATCCACTGGCAGATGACCGGCGACACCGCCGCCGCCGCCCAGTGGCTGCGCCACACCGAAAAGCCCGGCATGGCGGACAACCACTTCACGCAGGGCCAATGGCGCAACATCGCGCGAGTGCAGATCCTGCTCGGCCAGTATGAAGAGGCCGGCGTGGTGCTGGATGAACTGAACGAAAATGCCCGTCGCCTGCGGCTGGTGAGCGATCTCAACCGCAATCTGCTGCTCAGCAACCAGCTCTACTGGCTGCAAGAGCGCAAGGGCGAAGCGCAGCAGGCGCTGATCGAAGCGCTGTCGCTGGCCAACCGCACCGGCTTTATCAGCCACTTCGTCATCGAAGGCGAAGCGATGGCGCAGCAGCTGCGCCAGCTGATCCAGCTCAACACGCTGCCGGAGCTGGAACAGCATCGCGCCCAGCGCATCCTGCGCGACATCAACCAGCATCATCGGCACAAGTTCGCGCATTTCGACGAGAACTTCGTCGATAAGCTGCTGACCCATCCGCAGGTGCCGGAACTGATCCGCACCAGCCCGCTGACCCAACGCGAATGGCAGGTGCTGGGGCTGATCTATTCCGGTTACAGCAACGACCAGATCGCCGGTGAGTTGGATGTGGCGGCCACCACCATCAAGACGCACATCCGCAACCTGTATCAGAAACTGGGCGTGGCTCATCGCCAGGAGGCGGTGCAGCAGGCGCAGCAACTGCTGAAAATGATGGGGTACGGCGCCTGATAGTCAGCGCTGGCCGTAATAAGCTCCAGCGCCATGTTTACGGCTGAAATGTTTCGCCGACAGGTGTTCATCGATCCGGCGCAGGCCGGGGTTAATGCCCCGGCTGATCCACGCCATCTTAGCCACCTCCTCGAGCACCACCGCGTTATGCACCGCCTCATCCGGCGAGCAGCCCCAACTAAACGGGCCATGCTGATACGCCAGAATGCCGGGAATGTGCAACGGCTCGCGCCCGCACAGGGTTTCGATAATCACTTGCCCGGTGTTCAATTCATATTCCCGCGCCACCTCTTCCGCCGTCAGCGCGCGGGTGCAAGGAATGTCGCCGGAAAAATAGTCGGCATGGGTGGTGCCGAACGCCGGTATCGCCTCACCCGCCTGGGCCCAGGCGGTGGCGTGAGTGGAGTGCGTATGCACGACGCCGCCGAGTTGTGGGAATGCCCGGTACAGCGCAAGATGCGTCGGCGTATCGGATGAAGGCCGCAGTTGCCCCTCAACAACCTCCCCTCGCGCATTCACCACCACCATATCTTCCGCCCGCATCGTTTCATAAGGCACGCCGCTGGGTTTTATCACCATCAGATCGCTGGCCCGATCGATGCCGCTGACATTGCCCCAGGTATAGGTCACCAGCCCGTGCTCAGGCAGCGCCATATTGGCTTTGTAGACCTGCCATTTCAGTTGTTCCAGCATGTTAGCCCCCTATTTCCAACCCGGCCTCTGCCATGCGTTCAATCACCCAGGCACGCGCCTCCCGCACCGCCTGCAGCGGGTCGGGCGCCTTCTCGCTCCACATTTCGAGCAGATAGGGGCCGCGATAGCCGCTCGCAAGCAGCGTTTCGAAGCAGCGGGTGAAATCGACCACGCCCTCGCCGAACGGCACGTTCTTAAACTCTCCCGGCCGCGTATCCTTAACGTGCACCGCCACGATATGCCCGCGTCCGGCTACGAGCTCCATCTGCACATCGTTGTCCCAGGCAGACAAATTGCCGATGTCCGGGTACAGCTGAAACCACGGGTTATTCAGGTAGTGGGCATAGCCCAGCGCCTTGCTGACCGAATTCATCAGCGGATAGTCCATGATTTCCATCGCCAACATGACCTGAGCGCGGCTGGCCATCTCCACCGCCTGCGCCAATCCGGCGCGGAACCGGGCGCGGGTCTGCGCAGTAGACTGCTGGTAATAAACGTCATACCCGGCCAGTTGGATCACCCGGATGCCGGTATCCTGCGCCAGCCGAATAGCCTTGCGCAGGATTTCCAGCCCCTGTTCCCGCACCGCGTCGTCTTCGCTGCCCAACGGAAAACGCCGGTGGGCGCTGAGGCACAGTGAAGGCACCCGCACGCCGCTCGCTGCAACGGCGTTGACCAACGCGAGCCGCTGTTCGCTGTTCCAATCCAGCCGCGCCAGACGGCCGTCGCTTTCATCGATCGACATTTCAACGAAATCGAATCCCAACTCCCCCGCCAGTTGCAAGCGCGTCAGCCAGTCCTCGCCCGGCGGCAACGCTTTCTCGTAGATGCCCAACGGTACGGATTTTTGCAACATAACCGCTCCTCAGCCCCACAGTTGGGCGATGACGCGTTTAAATTCCCGCGCCGCCGCGACCGGATCGGCGGCATCGCGAATGCTGCGCCCGGCGATAAAGACATGGATGGGAATGCCCCTGAACAAAGGCAGGTCTTCCAGCGCCAAACCGCCGGTGACCGTCACCTTGAAACCCATCTCGCTCAGGCGACGTACCGCGCGGATATCGTCATCGCTCCAGACGACGCCTGCGGCCTGCGCGTCGCGGCTGCGGTGATACACCACTTGTTCGATCCCCGCCTCACGCCACGCCTGCGCCTGTTCCCAGGTCCAAAATCCCGTTAGTTCGATCTGCACGTCGCCACCGAACTCATGCGCCACCTGCAGCGCGCCCTTGGCCGTATTGATGTCAGCGCAGCAGATCACCGTGATCCAGTCGGCGTGCGCCTCGAAGCACATCCGCGCCAAAATTTGCCCCGCATCGGCGATTTTCGCGTCCGCCAACACGATGCGATCCGGATACAGCGCTTTCAGATCGCGCACGGCCCGTACGCCTTCCGCCACGCACAAAATAGTGCCGACCTCAATGATGTCGACTTCGGCCGCGATCAGGCGCGTCGTATTGTAAGCCGCGGCCATGGACAGGTTATCCAGCGCCACTTGCAGCATCGGTAAATGCGTTTTCATTGCATGTCTCCTTCAATTCGCCGCCGCCGCGGACGTTTTGTCGATTAACGCCAGTACCTCGCTCGCGCGGCGACAGGCCCGCAAGCGATCGAAGTTCGCCTCATCTTCGAACAGGTTCACTACCTGCATGATGCCCACCTCCTGATGCGTTTTGGCGTCCACCGCCGCCATGGTGATCAAGATGTCTATCGGATCGTTGTCCTCATCGCCGAAGCACACCGGCGTTTTCAAGGTGACCAAGGCGAAGCCGGTTTTCAGCACCCCTTCCTCCGGCCGACCGTGCGGCATCGCCAGGCCGGGCGCCAACACGAAGTAAGGGCCGTGCCGTTCGACGCCGGCCAGAATGGCGTCGAAATAGCGAGGCTCCACCACGCCGGCGGCCACCAGCAGATCGACCCCCAGCCGCACCGCCTGCCGCCAGTCGGCAGCCTCCGCCTGCAGTTGGATAGCGTTGTTCTGCGCCAACGAATCGCTCAGTTTCATGACTCACTCCTCACTGCTTCAAATCTTGCGGAAAATGCGCGCCGATGACTTCCATCAGCTTCGGACCGAAGTCGGCCGCCGAGAGCATATTGCGCACCCCGACCACGTATTTGTTGCCGCTGACGACGATCTCATCCGCGACATGGGTGGAAGCGATGATGATGTCAGCCCCGCTCAACTCGGATTTGTATTCCCCCACCGCACAGCTGTTGACCGAATGATCCACGCCTTGCTGCGTTAAAAATTGGTCGACTTTCATTTTCATGATCATGGAACTGCCTTGTCCGCAACCGCACACCGCCAGGATTCGTACCGTCATAATCTGCACTCCTATTAACGTGACGCTGGTTCAACCGATTGTTTTTCAGCATCTTCCTCCGCGCGCAGGGTGCGCCCGGCGAAGAACATGTACAGCAGCGCGATGGCGATCACCACGCCCATAAACCACAGGCCGAGGCTCAGCCCTTGCATCAGCGGCGGCGCCAGAATCGACCAGTCCGCCATTCCCATCCAGGCGCTCAGCCCGGTCAGCTTGATGGCCCACACGCAACCCAAGATCTCTATCATCCCCATCACCAGGCAGATCTTCATCGCCGCGCGCCAGCCGCCAAAGTGGTTAGCGAACACGCCGATGGTGGCGTTAGAGAAGAACATGGGAATGAAACCGGGAATGATCATGATGGAAGCGCCGCACGCCAGGAGGATGCCGACGGCGATCAATTGGCCGATGGTGCCCCACATAAAGCCCCACACCACGGCGTTGGGCGCGAAGCTATAGATGGCGGCGCAGTCGATGGCCAGTACCGCACCGGGGATCAGGCGTTGGGAAATCCCGTTGAAGGCCTCGGTCAATTCGGCGACGAACATGCGCACGCCTTGCACGATGATGAAAATCGCCACCGCGAACATCAGCCCGGTTTGCAGGATATAGATGCTCCAGTGGGTTTTACCGGCCATCGCCTGCAGGGTATCCAAGCCGAACGAGCAAAGAATGATGCCGAAGAACAGCGTCATCACGATGGCGGTGGAAACGATGTTGTCATGGAAAATGTTCAGCCACCCGGGCAGCTTCAGATCTTCCACGCTGTCCTCTTTTTTACCGAGATACGGCGCTGCCTTATACGCCAGCCACGAAGCGAACTGCTGTTGGTGCCCAATGGAGAAACCGCTGTTTTCCGTCACCGCCTGCGTCGGTTTGAACATCATGTTGGACGTGATGCCCCAATACAGTGAAGCCAACAGCGCGCTGCACAATACCGTTGTCCACATGCCGTAGCCCAGAATGTAGAAAAATACCGCGATCAACCCCACCTGCTGAAACATGATATGGCCGGTGAGCATGATGGTGCGGATGCCGGTAATGCGCCTCAACAACACGTAGAGTATGTTCAGCGCCAGCGCCAGCAAGACCGCGTAGCCGACCCAGCTATAGGCCTCCCCCATCCGATCGATGGTGGCCATCATCGAGGCATAGGTATCTGAAATCGCCCCGTTGATGCCGTACACCTCGGACAGCTTCGCCACCACCGGTTTGAACGTGCCGGTCAGGATGCCGGAACCGGCTTGCAGCAACATGAAACCGATAATGGTTTTGATCGTGCCTTTGATAATGACCGCCGCGCTTTTGCGCAGCAACGTGTAACCCAGCAGCGTAACCAGCCCCAACAGCAGCGGCGCATTGGTCATCACCTGGTTAAAAAAGACGGTGAAGATGGTGTAAAGAGTTTCCATACGGCTCTCCCGAAAAGGTTGGCATGCAGGTAACGCCTTCACCATACCAATCACAAGAAATCACAAAAAGATCATAAATGATTATTTGTGAACAACCTCGCAAGTTAAAAATCAATTCCACTAACATTCAATGAATTAGACGACTTACACTTTATTACTCATTGAATTTAATAGCAGTTAATCAAACAAAAAGGAGATAGAAGGACGGCGCAACACGTAAATCAGACGCTGTTAACGTGTATTTCGATCGTTGTCAGTTGAAAAAAACGGTGCTAGATTCGATCAAAACAAATCACATAAAATCTTTAAATGATTATTTGTGATTGCATTATCACCGCCAACGAGGAACGACCCATGAGTAAAGTCAACGACATCACCCGCGAATCCTGGATATTGAACACCTTTCCCGAATGGGGCACCTGGCTGAACGAAGAGATAGAGCAGGAGAACGTTGCGCCCGGCACCTTCGCCATGTGGTGGCTGGGCTGTACCGGTATCTGGCTAAAATCCGAAGAAAGCGCCAATCTGTGCGTCGACTTTTGGTGCGGCACAGGCAAGCAGAGCCACGGCAACCCGCTGATGAAAACCGGCCACCAAATGCAGCGCATGGCCGGGGTGCGCAAGCTGCAACCGAACCTGCGCACTACCCCATTCGTGCTCGATCCGTTCGCCATTACCCAGATAGACGCCGTATTGGCCACTCACGATCACAATGACCATATCGATGTGAACGTCGCGGCGGCAGTGCTGCAGAACTGCGCCCCCACCGTCCCGTTTATCGGACCGAAAAGCTGCGTGGATATCTGGATTGGCTGGGGCGTGCCGCCGGAGCGTTGCATCACCGTCAAACCTGGCGACGTGATAAAAATCAAGGACGTCGAAATCCATGCGCTGGATGCTTTCGATCGCACGGCGCTCATTACACTGCCGGTGGAACAGAAGGCCGCGGGCGTACTGCCGGACGGCATGGATCTGCGGGCGGTCAACTACCTGTTCAAAACGCCGGGCGGTAACCTTTATCACAGCGGCGATTCTCACTACTCCAACTATTACGCCAAGCACGGCAACGATCACCAGATCGATGTCGCCCTCGGCTCCTACGGCGAGAACCCGCGCGGCATTACCGACAAGATGACCAGCGCAGATATCTTGCGCATGGCGGAATCGCTGAACGCCAAGGTCGTGATCCCCTTCCACCACGATATTTGGTCGAATTTCCAGGCAGACCCGCAGGAAATTCGCGTGTTGTGGGAGATGAAAAAGGACCGGCTCAAGTACGGTTTCAAACCGTTTATCTGGCAGGTTGGCGGCAAGTTCATCTGGCCGCAGGACAAAGACAATCTGGAATATCACTACCCGCGCGGCTTTGACGACTGCTTCACCCTCGAACCCGACCTGCCCTTCAAGTCTTTCTTGTAATCAACCGGGGTTGCATACGGATGCGCGCTTTTGAACGGGAATGATTCAAATCGTCAAACGGCGCGCATATAATCATAGGCAACGACGTTTTCTCTCTCCGACGGAGCCCGCATGACAGAGTCCCAACGCCACAACGCCATTCTCGATCTCTTGCAGCGCAAGGGGCAAATCTCCGTGGCGGACGTCATCGCGGCGTTTGACATCTCTCCGGCCACCGCGCGCCGGGACATCAACAAACTGAATGAAATCGGCAAATTGCGCAAAGTGCGCAACGGCGCCGAAGCCACACAAACTCCGCGTCCGGCCTGGACGCCGCTCAATATCCACCAAACCCAACACCTGGACGAAAAAATGCGTATTGCGGCGGCCGCGGCACAGCTCTGTCAGCCGGGTGAAAGCGTGGTGATCAATTGCGGCTCCACCGCATTTCTGTTGGGCCGTGAAATTTGCGGCAAGCCGGTTCAGGTGATCACCAATTATCTGCCGCTGGCCAATTACCTGATTGAGCAGGAACACGACAGCGTGGTGATCATGGGAGGCCAGTACAACAAAACCCAGTCGATTACTCTGGCGCCCCAGGACGGCGACGCCACCCTGTACGCCGGGCACTGGATGTTCACCAGCGGTATCGGCCTCACCGCTGACGGCCTGTATAAAACCGATATGCTGACCGCGATGGCGGAACAGAAGATGCTCAACTACGTCGGTAAACTGGTGGTGCTGGTCGACAGCAGCAAAGTCGGCCAACGCGCCGGCATGCTGTTCAGCCGCACCGAGCAAATCGCCATGGTGATCACCGGCCGCGCCGCCGATCCCGCGATCGTTGAGCAATTGCGTCAGCAAGGCGTTGAAGTGCTGCTGGTGTGACAAAACCACAAGCTTGCTCTGGTCTTAAACGCCGCAGAGTTGGTTACAATAGCGGCGTCCCCCTATTACGAGGCAGTCAGCAGTATGGAACAGTTCGAAGCGATCAACGTTGAGCAGGCGTACACCCGCTGGAAAGAGGGCAGCGCCGCCCTGGTCGACATCCGCGATCCGCAAAGTTTTGAAGCCGGGCATACGCCGGGCGCCTTTCACCTCACCAACGCCACCCTGTCGGCCTTTATGCAACAAAACGACTTCGAGCGGCCGGTGATGGTGATGTGCTACCACGGCAACAGCAGCCGCAGCGCGGCGCAGTACCTGCTGCACCAGGGGTTCGACGCGGTCTACAGTATCGACGGCGGCTTCGAAGCCTGGGCCCGCCAGTATCCGCAAGACGTAGAAACCTCTGCCTGATCCCCGCCGCCCGCCGTGCGTCGGCGGGCTCCCCCTTGGTTTTTGTGCGCGTTTTCGCGGGTTTTTCGCAGATCCGTTTGCCAGCGCTCAGGATTTCGACGTTATAATCGGCCGTCAGGGTCGCCGGCGAGCAAGCCGCGGCCAAAATCATTCACTTACGACGGAAGAGCAATGGTTAGAGTAATCGCCATATCCAACCCGCGCCTGGCGCTGGCCTTTGTCGACTATATGGCGACCCAGGGCATCCGGCTTGAGCTGCGCAACAGCGGCGAGGCGGCGGAAATCTGGCTGGCCGACGACGGTCACCTCGAGCAGGTGCAACACGAGCTGCAGCAGTTTCTGGCCGATCCGCTCAACCGCCGTTATCAGGCCGCCAGCTGGCAGACCGGCCATACCGACGCCGGCCTGCATTATCAGAGCGAATCCTACCTGCACACCCTGCGCAGCAAGGCCGGGCCGCTGACGCTCGGCGTGATGGTGCTGTGCATCGCGGTCTATATTCTGATGCAGGCGCTGGGCGACGATACCGTGATGTACTGGCTCTCCTGGCCACAGGACAGCAGCCAATACGCGCAGCTGTGGCGCTGGGTCAGCCATGCGTTCCTGCATTTCTCCCTGCTGCATATCCTGTTTAACCTGATGTGGTGGTGGTATCTCGGCGGCCAGATGGAAAAACGCCTCGGCGCCGGCAAGCTGTTCGTGCTGGCGGTGGTGTCGGCGTTCTTCAGCGGCTGGGCGCAATCGCTGTTCAGCGGCGCGCTGTTCGGCGGGCTGTCGGGCGTGGTTTATGCGCTGATGGGCTATGTGTGGCTGTCGGGCGAACGGGCGCCGGAGCGCGGCCTGATGCTGCCGCGCGGCCTGATGGTGTTCTCGGTGCTGTGGCTGGTGGCCGGATATTTCGATATTTTAGGAATGTCGATCGCCAACGCGGCACACGTAGCCGGTTTAGTGTTAGGGTTATTGATGGCATTTTGGGATACGCGTCATCGCGCACACAACGAACAATAACAGCCGGGAGCTATGCCCCAATGGGCATAGCGGGCGTTTTAGGGGATTATCGTGAAGCAAACACAGCGTCATGACGCAATTATCGAGCTGGTGCGCCTGCAGGGTTACGTCAGCACGGAAGAGCTGGTCGAACATTTTGACGTCAGCCCGCAAACGATTCGCCGCGATTTGAATGACCTGGCCGACCAGAACAAGATCCAGCGTCACCACGGCGGCGCGGCGCTGCCTTCCAGCTCGGTCAACGCTGCCTATAACGATCGCAAGGTGATGTGGTCGGAAGAGAAAGCCCGCATCGCGCAGCGCGTCGCCAGCCAGATCCCGGACGGCGCCACGCTGTTCATCGATATCGGCACCACGCCGGAGGCGGTGGCCCATGCGCTGATGAACCACAAGAACCTGCGCGTGGTCACCAACAACCTTAACGTCGCCACCCTGCTGACCGCCAAGGAAGACTTCCGCCTGATCCTGGCCGGCGGTGAAGTGCGCACCCGCGACGGCGGCATCATGGGCGAAGCCACCCTGGACTTCATCTCCCAATTCCGCCTCGATTACGGCATTCTCGGCATCAGCGGCATCGATATGGACGGCTCGCTGCTCGAATTCGACTATCACGAAGTGCGCACCAAACGCGCGATTATCGAAAATTCCCGCTGTGTGATGCTGGTGACCGACCATTCCAAATTCGGCCGCAACGCCATGGTCAACCTGGGCAACATGAACCTGATCGACTACCTGTTTACCGACCAGCTGCCGCCGCCGAGCGTGATGAAAATCATCGAACAGTACGACGTTCAGCTGGAGCTGTGCTGATCCGGTCTTAACCTGCGGGGCGCGCCGCCGCCCCGTTTCATCCCTTCAGACCCCCCTCAGCGACAGCCGTTTGCGCGCCCGCGCCATATCCACATCAATTATGTGACTATCATCACCAAACTGTTACCTCTATCACGCCTAAATGTTTTTGTTTGGTTAAGTCTTGGCTTGCTTGTTGGTTTTTGATTACAATCATGAGCGAAAACGAACATGAAAGAGCTATTTCGAACATCTGGAGGAAGATGACGTGGAAACCAAAGACTTGATCGTTATCGGTGGCGGCATCAACGGTGCCGGCATCGCGGCGGATGCTGCCGGGCGCGGGCTGTCGGTACTGCTACTGGAAGCGCAAGACTTGGCCTGTGCTACGTCTTCCGCCAGTTCCAAACTGATCCACGGTGGCCTGCGCTACCTGGAACACTACGAATTCCGTCTGGTGAGCGAAGCGCTGGCCGAACGTGAAGTGCTGCTGAAACTGGCGCCGCACATCGCGTTCCCGATGCGTTTCCGCCTGCCGCACCAGCCGCACCTGCGTCCGGCCTGGATGATCCGCATCGGCCTGTTCCTGTACGATCACCTGGGCAAACGCACCAGCCTGCCGGGCAGCAAGGGTTTGCGCTTTGGACCAGAGTCGGTGCTGAAGCCTGAACTGAAGCGCGGTTTCGAATATTCCGACTGCTGGGTCGACGATGCTCGCCTGGTGGTGCTGAACGCGCAGGAAGTGGAAAAACGCGGCGGCGAAGTGCGCACCCGCACCAAAGTGACCCGCGCATGGCGTGAAAACGGCCTGTGGATGGTGGAAGCGGTCGATATCGACAGCGGCAAAACCTTCACCTGGCGCGCCAAAGGCCTGGTGAACGCCACCGGCCCGTGGGTGAAAAACTTCTTCGACGACGGCCTGAAGCTGAAATCGCCTTACGGCATCCGCCTGATCAAAGGCAGCCACATCGTGGTGCCGCGCGTGCACGATCAGCCGCAGTCTTACATTCTGCAGAACGAAGACCACCGCATCGTGTTCGTGATCCCGTGGAATGACGAGTTCTCCATCATCGGCACCACCGACGTGGAGTACAAAGGCGATCCGAAAGACGTGAAGATCGACGAGAACGAAATCGCTTATCTGCTGAAAGTGTACAACGATCACTTCAAGAAGCAGCTGGGCCGCGACGACATCGTCTGGACTTACTCCGGCGTGCGTCCGCTGTGTGACGACGAATCCGATTCACCGCAGGCGATCACCCGAGATTACACGCTAGACGTGCACGACGAGCAGGGCAAAGCGCCGCTGCTGTCGGTGTTCGGCGGCAAGCTGACCACCTACCGCAAGCTGGCCGAACATGCGATGGAAAAACTGGCCCACTACTACCCAGGCTGCGGCCCGGCGTGGACCAAAAACGCCACGCTGCCGGGCGGTGACATCGACGGCGATCGCGACGGTTACGCGGCCAAACTGCGCCGTGCGCACGGCTGGCTGCCGGAAGCGCTGGCGCGCCGCTATGCCCGCACCTACGGCAGCCAGAGCGAGCTGATCCTGGCCGGCGCCAACGGCCTCGCCGATCTGGGCGAAGATTTCGGCCACGGTCTGTATGAAGCCGAGCTGCGCTACCTGACCGAGAAAGAGTGGGTCGTGGAGCTGGACGACGCTATCTGGCGCCGCACCAAGCTGGGCATGTGGCTGGACGAAGCGCAGCAGGCGCGAGTGAAAGCCTGGCTGGCGGAACACGCGAAAACGAAAGCGCTGTCTCTGGCTTCCTGAGCTGCAGCGTAACGAAAAAGGGCCGGTTATCCGGCCCTTTGCTTTTTTCCTCTCTCGCTTTACAGTTTCACCGGCTTAATGTGCCAAATTTCATCCGCGTATTCCTGAATGGTGCGATCGGATGAGAAGTAGCCCATATTGGCGATATTCAGCACCGCGCGCCGCGTCCACTCGTCCTGATTGAGATAGACCTCGTCCACCTTGTCCTGCGTGTCCACATAGCTGCGGTAATCCGCCAACAGCTGATAGTGATCGCCGAGGTTGACCAGCGAGTCGAACAAATTGCCATAGCGTTTCGGCTCTTCCGGGCTGAACACCCCGGTGGCGATCTGCGTCAGCGCCTGATGCAGCTCCGGATCCTGCTCATAGTACTGGCGCGGGTTGTAACCGTTGCGGCGCAGTTCCTCAACCTGCTCGGCGGTATTGCCGAAAATAAAGATATTCTCCTCCCCCACGTGCTCACGCATCTCGACGTTGGCGCCGTCCAGCGTGCCGATGGTCAGCGCGCCGTTCAGCGCGAACTTCATGTTGCTGGTGCCCGAGGCCTCGGTGCCCGCCAGCGAGATCTGTTCCGACAGATCCGCCGCCGGGATAATGATCTGCGCCAGGCTGACGCCGTAGTTCGGAATGAACACCACCTTCAGTTGGGTATGCACGCGCGGATCGTTGTTGATCACTTTGGCCACATCGTTGATCAGGCGGATGATCTGCTTGGCGGCATAGTAGGCTGAGGCCGCCTTGCCGGCGAAGATCACCACCCGCGGCACGCGCTCGATGTCAGGGTCGGCCAGCAAACGGTTATACAGCGTGATGACGTGCAACACGTTGAGCAACTGCCGTTTGTACTCGTGGATGCGCTTGATTTGCACATCGAACAACGCATCCGGGTTGACCACCACGTTGAGCGTTTTGGCGATGTACAGCGCCAGCCGCTCCTTGTTCTGCCGCTTGGCGCGCTGCACCGCCTGCAGGAAGCTCGGGTAATCGATGTTGGCCTTGATCTCGCTCAGCTGGCTGAGATCGGTGCGCCAGGTTTGGCCGATGCAGTCGTCCAGCACCGCCGCCAACGGCGGGTTGGCCAGCGCCAGCCAACGACGCGGCGTCACCCCGTTGGTTTTGTTGCAGAAACGAGTCGGGAACAGCCGGGCGAAGTCGGCGAACAGCGACTGCACCATCAGTTCGGAATGCAGAGCGGAAACGCCGTTGACCTTGTGGCTGGCCACCACCGCCAGCCACGCCATGCGCACCCGACGGCCGTTGGTTTCGTCGATGATCGAGACCCGCGCCAGCAGATCGTTGTCGCCCGGCGCCACTTCCTGCACCATCTTGAGGAAGTGATCGTTGATTTCGAAAATCAGCTGCAGATGGCGCGGCAAGATGCGGCCGAGCATGTCCACCGGCCAGGTCTCCAGCGCCTCGCTCATCAGCGTGTGGTTAGTGTAGGAGAATACCTGCTCCACCACTTCCCAGGCGTCGAGCCACTTGAACTTGTGCTCGTCGATCAGCCGGTGCATCAGCTCCGGAATCGACAACACCGGGTGAGTGTCGTTGAGGTGAATGGCGATCTTGTCCGCCAGGTTGTCGAAGGTTTTGTGCATCAGCCAATGGCGATTGAGAATATCCTGCACCGTGGCCGACACCAGGAAATACTCTTGTCGCAAGCGCAATTCACGCCCGGAGGAGGTCGAATCGTCCGGATAGAGCACGCGCGACACGTTCTCCGAATGGTTTTTATCTTCCACCGCCGCGAAGTAATCGCCCTGATTGAACTTGCCGAGGTTGATCTCGTTACTGGCCTGCGCGCCCCACAACCGCAGCGTGTTGGTGGCGTCGGTGTCAAAACCGGGGATAACCTGATCGTAGGCGATGGCCACGATTTCTTCGGTCTCCAGCCAGCGCGCCTTGGCCCCCTCCTGCTGCACGCGGCCGCCGAAGCGCACCTTGTAGCGGGTGTTGTGGCGCGGAAACTCCCACGGATTGCCGTACTCCAGCCAGTAGTCCGGCGATTCCATCTGTTGGCCATTGACGATGTTCTGCTTGAACATGCCGTACTCATAGCGAATGCCGTAGCCGCGCCCCGGCAGCGCCAGCGTCGCCAACGAGTCGAGGAAGCAGGCCGCCAGCCGGCCCAGACCGCCGTTGCCGAGCCCGGGGTCGTTCTCTTCCTCCAGCAGCTCCGCCAGGTTCAGCCCCATCTCGTTCAGCGCGTTGTCGATATCCTGATAAATGCCCATCGACAGCAGCGCGTTCGACAACGTGCGGCCGATCAGAAACTCCATCGACAGGTAATACACCTGCCGCACGTCTTGAGACAGCTGGGCGCGGTTGGAGCGCAGCCAGCGCTCCACCATGCGATCGCGCACCGCGAACAGGACGGCGTTGAGCCAGTCGTGGCGGTTGGCGATCGCCGGATCCTTGCCGACGATAAACATCAGCTTATAGGCAATGGAATGTTTCAGCGCTTCCACACTGACCGTAGGTGAGGTGTAACTAAACGGTGAAGTCATGGCTTTTTAATCCCTTGTAGGGAGCCCAGCCATCCGCCGCGGAATAGCTGGGCCCCGCTGAACATGGACGCGGCACGCCGCGCCCCGACAATCAACCCAAACGGCTGCCCGCCGCGCGTCAACTCGCGACGCGAATCGCGGGCTACAAGCGTTGATAAAGCGATAAATACTCTTTCGCCGCCACCGGCCAGCCGAAGTCCACGCTCATGGCGTGGCGCTGAACGTGGCGCCAGTGTTTCGGCCGGCTCCACAGCACCATGGCGCGGCGGATGGCGTTGCCCAGCGCGACGGCGTCGCAATCGTCGAACACGAATCCGCTGGCGGTGCCGTCGGCCAGGTTCTCCAGCGCGCAGTCCACGACCGTGTCCGCCAGTCCGCCGGTGCGGCGCACCAGCGGCAGCGTGCCGTATTTCAGGCCGTAGAGCTGCGTCAGGCCGCAGGGCTCGAAGCGGCTCGGCACCAGAATGACGTCGGCGCCGCCGATGATGCGGTGGGAGAAGGATTCGTGATAACCGATCTGCACGCCGACCTGCTCAGGGTAGTCGGCGGCGGCGGCCAGAAACGCCTGCTGCAGCACCGCGTCGCCGGCGCCCAGCAGCGCCAACTGCCCGCCCTGCGCCAGCAGTTCAGGCAACGCCTGCAGCACCAGATCGAGGCCTTTCTGGCTGGTCAATCGGCTCACCACCGCGAACACCGGCAGCGATTCGTCCACCTTCAGCCCCATGGCCTTTTGCAGATGCAGCTTGTTTTTGACCTTGCTTTTCAGATCGTCGGCGTCGTAGCGGGCGCTCAGCCGCGGGTCGTGGGCCGGATCCCAAATCTTGTCGTCCACGCCGTTGAGGATGCCGCTCAACCTGCCTTGCCGCTGCCGCTCCTGCAGCAGCCCCTCCATGCCGTAGCCAAACTCCGGCCGGGTGATCTCGCGCGCATAGGTCGGGCTGACGGCGGTCACGTGGTCGGCATAAAACAGCCCGGCCTTGAGGAACGACATCTGGCCGTAGAACTCCAGGCCATAGACATCGTAAAACGACGCCGGCAGCCACAGCTCGGTCACGTGATGGGCGGAGAACAGACCCTGATAGGCCAGGTTGTGCACGGTGAACACCGAACGCGCCGGGTGACCGTTGGCGGCCAGATAGGCGCAGCTCAGGCCGGCATGCCAGTCGTGGGCGTGCACCAACTGCGGACGCCAGTAGCGATCCAGCCCCTTGGCTAATTCGCAGGCCATCCAGCCCAGCAGCGCAAAGCGCCGGTGGTTGTCGGGGTAGGCGTACATGGACTGATCGTGGTATGGGCTGCCCGGCCGGTCATACAGCCAGGGCGCATCGATCAGGTAAATGCCCACGCCATGGTAGGTGCCGTAACGCAGGCCGACACGGCCGGCGAACGAGTCTATCTCCGCCACCAGCACGGTGTCGGGTATGCCGTTGCGTACGTCAGGGAAAGCGGGCAATAGTACCCGAACATCGGCGCCTTCGGCGATTTGCGCCGCCGGCAGCGCGCCAACCACGTCTGCGAGTCCGCCCGTTTTCAGCAGGGGGAACATTTCAGAACATACGTGTAAGACCTGCATTATCACTCCTGAAAGTCGGCCGAAGGCCTCTGGATAAGAAATAAAGCAGGCTTGCCGCTGTTATGTGTGCCGCGTTGCGCAAGCCATCGAACCGTTCATCGGGCGGCAGGCTATCGTTCTGCCCCCCACGTTAACTCACAATTTTGACAACATTTCGCGCGTCACCAGCACGATGCCGCCTTCCGAGCGATAGAAACGCTTGCTGTCCTCATCGGCGTTTTCCCCGATCACCATGCCCTCCGGAATGTGGCAGGCGCGGTCGATGATGCAGCGCCGCAGGCGGCAGGAACGGCCGACGTTCACGTCCGGCAACAATACGGTAGAGTCGATGGTGCAAAACGAGTTCACTCGCACGCGCGGGAACAGCACCGAATGCACCACCACCGATCCGGACACGATGCAACCGCCGGACACCAGCGAGTTCATGGTCATGCCGTGGCTGCCGGAGCGATCCTGCACAAACTTGGCCGGCGGCAGCGGTTCCATGTGGGTGCGGATCGGCCAGGCGCGGTCGTACATGTCCAGCTCCGGCGTCACCGACGCCAGATCGAGATTGGCGCGCCAATAGGCGTCCAGCGTGCCCACGTCGCGCCAGTACGGCGGCAGATCGGGGTTGGACGTCACGCAGGACAAGGTAAACGGATGCGCCCACGCCGCCTGCTGCGCGGTGATTTTCGGGATCAGATCCTTGCCGAAATCGTGGCTGGAGCCGGGGGTCGACATATCCTCTTCCAGCAGTTGGAACAGGTAGGCGGCATTAAAAATATAGATGCCCATGCTGGCCAGCGACATATCCGGGTTGCCCGGCATCGCCGGCGGATCGGCGGGCTTTTCCAGAAACTCGATGATGCGGTCGCTTTCATCCACCTTCATCACGCCGAATTCGCCGGCTTCGCTGCGCGGCACCGGCAGGCAAGCCACGGTGCACTGAGCGCCTTTCTCGACGTGGTCGATCAGCATGCGCGAATAATCCATCTTGTAGATGTGATCGCCCGCCAGGATCACCACGTATTCGGCCTCGTAGCGGCGGATGATATCCAGGTTCTGGTACACCGCGTCGGCGGTGCCCTTGTACCAATGCTCAGTGCTGAGGCGCTGCTGGGCCGGCAGCAGATCGACGAACTCATTCATCTCCTCGTTGAGGAACGACCAGCCGCGCTGAATGTGCTGCACCAGCGTGTGCGACTGGTATTGGGTGATCACGCCGATGCGGCGGATGCCGGAGTTCAGGCAGTTCGACAAGGCGAAGTCGATGATGCGGAATTTGCCGCCAAAGTGGACGGCGGGCTTGGCGCGGGTGGAGGTCAAATCTTTCAGACGTGAACCGCGGCCGCCGGCCAGGATCAGCGCTACGGATTTAATCGGCAGCTGGCGCGCCAACATCAGGGGGTCTTTATTTTCAAACCTAACCATAGCGGACTCCTTTTATTATTTCCGTACCAGTACGCAAAGCGAGCGCGCGGCCTGGTGCCAGGCGGGCAATACCGCCCGTGAGTCTTCCTGAGTGAACGGGGCGACAACCTGCCAATCACCTTCCGGCAACCTCATCTCCGTCGTTTGCGGCGTGGCGTTGATCAGCAGCAGCCAGCGCTGCGACAGCAGGATCTGCATGAGCAGCTCGCCCCGCTCCCACTGCTGCGCGTCGAGCGGCTGGCCTTGCGCGTTCAGCCACTGCACGCTGCCGTCGTCCTGCTGCCACCAGCGATCCTGCTGCAGCGCGGGGATCTGGCGGCGCAGCGCGATCAGCGCCGCGACGTAATCGGTCAGCGCGTCGTCCGCCGTGGCCCAATCGAGCCAGGTGGTGGCGTTGTCCTGACAATAGGCATTGTTGTTCCCCTGCTGGCTGTGTCCCTGTTCATCGCCGGCCAGCAGCATCGGCGTGCCCTGGGACAGCAATAGCGTGGCGAGCATCGCCCGCTGGCTGGCCCTGCGGCGTTGCACAATGGCGTCGTCGGCGACCAGGCCTTCCACGCCGTGGTTGTTGCTGAAATTGCGATCGCTGCCGTCGCGGTTGCCTTCACCGTTCGGCTGATTGTGTTTCTCGTTGAAACTGACCACGTCTTGCAGGGTAAAACCGTCATGGGCGGTCAGCATGTTGACGGTGGCGTAAGGCGCCCGCCCGCGCTGGTTGTACAGATCGCTGGAAGCGGCAAAACGCCGGGCGAACTGGCCGAGCGACACGCCGCTCTGCAGCCAGAAACGGCGCATGTCGTCGCGGTAATGATCGTTCCATTCGGCGAAGCGGCCGGGAAATGCCCCCACCTGATAGCCGCCGGGGCCAATGTCCCAGGGTTCGGCGATCAGCTTGCAGCGCGACAGCAGATCGTCCGCCAGCATCGCCTGGAACAGCGGCGCATCGCGATCGAACCCCGGCGTGCGGCCCAGCACGCTGCCCAGATCGAAGCGGAAGCCGTCGACGTGGCACTCCCGCACCCAAAAATGCAGGCAATCCATCACCCAGGCTACGCCCTGCGGCTGATCCAACCGCAGCGTGTTGCCGCAGCCGGTGTCGTTGACGTAGTCCCCTTCGGGCGTCAGCCAGTAATAGCTCAGATTATCGATGCCGCTCAGCGACAGCATCGGCCCATCCCTGTCCAGCTCGGCGCTGTGGTTGAACACCACGTCAAGGATCACCTCAATGCCGGCTTGGTGCAGCGCCTTGACCGCATCGCGAAATTCGTTGAGCGGCGTGGCATCGGTGCTCAGGCTGGCGTAGCGGTTGTCCGGCGCATAGGGCGCCAGCACGTTATAGCCCCAGTAGTTGATCAGCCCCAGCCGCTGCAAGCGCGGCTCGGAGGTATGCTGTTGCACCGGCAGCAGTTCCAGAGCGGTAATGCCGAGGCGTTTGAAGTGGGCGATCATCGCCGGGTGCCCCAGCGCGGCGAAACTGCCGCGCAGCGCCGGCGGGATCTGCGGGTGCAGCAGCGTCAGGCCGCGCACGTGCGCTTCGTAAATCACCGTCTGTCCCCAGGGCGTGGCGGGCGGGCGATCGTCCTGCCAGTCATACTGTTCGTCCACCACCACGCACTTCGGCATCAGCTCGGCGCTGTCGTGCGGGTCCGGCTGCTCGTAACCGCCGTGCAGGTGCGGGTGATCTGCCACCGGCCCTTCCACCGCGCGCGCGGCCGGATCGAGCGCCAGCTTGTTGGGGTTGAAGCGCTGCCCGTTCGCCGGATCAAACGGGCCGTAGACCCGGTAGCCGTAACGTTGCCCCGGCCTGCCGCCCGGCAAATAGCCATGCCAGATATCGCCGCTGCGCGCCGGCAGCGGCAGGCGCACTTCGCGCTGCTGGCCGTCGAACAGGCACAGCTCCACCCGCTCGGCATGCGCCGAATACAGGGTAAAATTGATGCCTTCGCCATCGTAATGCGCGCCCAGCGGCGCGGCGAGGCCGGCCGTCAGCTCGGTCATGGCGCCTCCCGCAGCAGAAAAATGGTCGACAATGGCGGCAACGTCACGCTGATAGAGAAATCGCGGCCATGGCTGCCGACCGCTTCGGAAGAGACCCGCCCCTGATTACCGGCGTTGCTGCCGTGATAGTGGTGCGAATCGGTATTGAGGATCTCGCGATAGTCACCGGCGCGGGAAATGCCGATGCGGTAGCGATAGCGCGGCACCGGGGTAAAGTTGCTGATGGCGATCAGCTCATTGCCCTGCGAGTCGTAGCGCGCAAAGGCGAACACCGAGTTGTCGTGATCGTCGACCACCAGCCACTCAAAGCCATCCGGGAAGTAGTCGCGCTCGTACAGCGGCGCCTGCTGCCGGTAGCAGTGGTTCAGATCGCGCACCAGCCGCTGCACGCCGTTATGCCAGTTATCCAGCCCTTCCAATAAATGCCAGTCGAGGCTGGTATCGAAATTCCACTCGCGCCCCTGCGCGAACTCGCAGCCCATAAACAGCAGCTTTTTGCCCGGATGCGCCCACATAAAGCCGTAATAGGCGCGCAGGTTGGCGAACTTTTGCCAGGCATCGCCCGGCATACGGTCGAGGATCGATTTTTTGCCGTGCACCACTTCATCGTGCGAGATAGGCAATACGAAGTTCTCGGTATAGGCGTACAGCATACCGAAGGTCATCTGGTTGTGGTGATACTTGCGGTGCACCGGATCGCACTTCATATAATTGAGCGTGTCGTGCATCCAGCCGAGGTTCCATTTGTAATGGAACCCCAGGCCGTTGGCATCCGGCGGCAGGGTGACGCCGGGATAGTCGGTGGACTCCTCCGCCAGCGTCACCGCGCCCGGCTGCGCCTGGCCGATAGTCTGGTTGGTATAACGCAGGAAGGCGATGGCCTCCAGATTCTCGTTGCCGCCGTAGTAATTCGGCACCCACTCGCCGTCGGCGCGGCTGTAATCGCGATAGATCATCGACGCCACCGCATCGACCCGCAGCGCGTCGATGCCGAAACGCTCCAGCCAATACAGCGCGTTGCCCGCCAGGTAGTTGCGCACCTCGTGACGACCGTAGTTGTAGATCAGCGTATTCCAGTCCTGATGGTAGCCCTCGCGCGGATCGGCGTACTCGTACAGCGCAGTGCCGTCGAAATTCGCCAGGCCGTAGGCGTCGCTCGGGAAGTGCCCCGGCACCCAGTCGAGGATCACGTTGATGCCCGCCTCATGCGCCGCCGCCACAAACGCCCTGAAGTCAGCCGGCGTGCCGAAGCGCCGGGTCGGCGCATACAGCCCCAGCGGCTGATAGCCCCAGCTGCCGTCGAACGGGTGCTCGTTGATCGGCAGCAGCTCGATATGGGTGAATCCCATGTCCTTCACATAATCGATCAGCTGCACCGCCAGCTCGCCGTAGCTGAGCCAGAAGTGGTTGTCAGTGTGGCGGCGCCATGAGCCGAGATGCACCTCGTAGATGGCGATCGGCTGGTCAAAATCGTTGGCGCGGCGGCGCGCCGGCGTCGACGGCACCACCTCCGGCAGCGGCGCCACCAGCGAGGCGGTATCCGGGCGCATCTGCGCCTCGAAGGCGTAAGGATCGGCTTTCAACTGAGTATTGCCGTAGCAATCGACGATTTCATATTTGTACAGCTGGCCGGCCTGCACGCCGGGCAAGAACAGCTCCCAGATGCCGTTTTCACGCCGCAGACGCATCGGGTGGCGGCGGCCGTCCCAGAAGTTGAATTCCCCCACCACCGAAACACGCTGGGCGTTGGGCGCCCAGACCGCAAAGCTGACGCCGTCGATGCCATCCAGCGTGACGAGGTGGGCGCCCAGCCGTTCATAGGGGCGCAAATGCGTACCCTCAGCCAATAGCCAACTGTCGATATCCTGCAGCAGCGGGCCGAATCGATAAGGATCGTCGACGATCTGTTGATGATCGCGCCAGCTGACCTGCAGCTGATAGCGGAAAGGATTTTTGCGCCGCGGCACCACCGCGCTGAAGAAACCGCGCGGATCGTCGCAGTTCAGCTGCACCAGCCGCCGGCCGGTTTGCTGTTCCACCAGCCAGACTGCGCCGGCGTCCGGCAGCAGCGCGCGCACCTGCAGACCGTTATCGGTCGCATGCATGCCAAGCAGAGCGAAGGGATCGGCGTAATGGCCGGCGATGATCTGATCAATCACGTCACGATCGGGAAGTACAGGCATAGTCTTCTTCCTTAGATTAACAGCATGATCTAAGCACGGCTTGTTGATTATTCCTTGGCCGTTTTGGTCATCATGCAATGCATTCGGACTCTAAAGCGTGATTGCGGTCGGTTATTGACCAATCTTTACTCTGCCGACCTGAATTTCGCTCTTTATGCTTATTTTTTGAAATATTTCAGTCATGGTGAAAAATTGTCCACCCATGCGTTAAGCATAGCCAATGTCTGTTAAAAACTGCTCAGCATTGCTCAGGAAAATTCTTCATTAAGAAAACTGCCAGCCTGGCGGCGTTTGCATGCGGCGGCTGACGAGGAGATAGGCGGGATCCCGCCCATTGAAACGAGGCTGGCGATGACGCTGCCCGACGCGATGCGCGGCGAACAAAAAAGCGGAAAATAAGGCATTAGGGGGCTGAAAGCAGCCAGCCCCCTGGAAGTGCGGGTTTACAGCAGGATGCGCAGCATGCGGCGCAGCGGCTCGGCCGCGCCCCACAGCAGTTGGTCGCCCACGGTGAACGCCGACAGGTACTCCGGCCCCATATTCAGCTTGCGCAGACGGCCGACCGGCGTATTCAGCGTACCGGTCACCGCCGCCGGCGTCAGTTCGCGCATGGTCAGTTCGCGGTCGTTCGGGATCACGCGCACCCAGTCGTTGTGCGTCGCCAGCATTTGCTCGATTTCCGGCAGCGACACGTCTTTTTTCAGCTTCAGGGTGAACGCCTGGCTGTGGCAGCGCAGCGCGCCGACGCGCACGCACAGACCGTCGACCGGGATCACGCTGGCGGTGTTCAGGATCTTGTTGGTTTCCGCCTGGCCTTTCCACTCTTCGCGGCTCTGGCCGTTGTCGAGCTGCTTGTCGATCCACGGGATCAGGCTCCCGGCCAACGGCACGCCGAAGTTGTCGGTCGGCAGTTTGCCGCTGCGGGTGGCCTCGGTCACCTTGCGTTCGATATCCAGAATCGCGGAGGCCGGGTTCTGCAGCTCTTTCGCCACGTCGGCGTGCAGCATGCCCATTTGGGTCAGCAGTTCGCGCATGTGGCGCGCGCCGCCGCCGGAGGCCGCCTGGTAGGTGGCGACCGACGCCCACTCCACCAGATCGTTGGCGAACAGGCCGCCGAGCGACATCAGCATCAGGCTGACGGTGCAGTTGCCGCCGACGAAGGTTTTGATGCCTTTGTCCAGGCCCTGCTGGATCACCGCGTGGTTGACCGGATCCAGGATGATGATGGCGTCGTCCTGCATGCGCAGCGACGAGGCCGCGTCGATCCAGTAACCCTGCCAACCGCTGGCGCGCAGCTTAGGATAAACTTCGTTGGTATAATCGCCGCCCTGACAGGTAATAATGATATCGAGCGCGCTCAGCGCGTCGATGTCATACGCATCCTGCAGCGTGCCCTGCTGGCCGCCGAAGGCCGGCGCGGCGGAACCGTGCTGCGAGGTAGAGAAAAAGACCGGGCGAATGGCGTCGAAATCGCGCTCTTCCGTCATGCGTTGCATGAGAACCGAGCCGACCATTCCGCGCCAACCGATGAAACCAACGTTTTTCATAATATCTGTGTCCCGCCCGGATAAGGGCTTATTAGGTGATAACGAGTTGTGTGCAATATCTCCTCACCTTACAAAATGTCGGCGCGGGCGCAAAGTGAATTTATTCGATGGCTGGGGATTTCTCAGCAATCCTTCTTATAGGCAAGGACGCGGCCGGAAAGGCCGAGGCGTTTTCCCGATCACGAGGTCACCATGACAGAGATGATTTCCGCTACGGTATTGCTGTTTTTAATTATGGATCCGCTGGGCAATCTGCCGATTTTCATGTCGGTGCTCAAGCACCTGGAACCGCGCCGCCGCCGGGTGGTGCTGATCCGCGAGCTGCTGATCGCCCTGCTGCTGATGCTAATCTTTCTGTTCGCCGGCGAGAAAATTCTGGCGTTCCTCAACCTGCGCACCGAAACCGTCTCCATTTCCGGCGGCATCATCCTGTTTCTGATCGCCATCAAGATGATTTTTCCCTCGCAGGAGGGGAACAGCTCCGGGCTGTCCGCCGGCGAGGAGCCATTCCTGGTGCCGCTGGCGATCCCGCTGGTGGCCGGGCCATCGATTCTGGCGGCGCTGATGCTGCTGTCGCACCAGTATCCGCATCAGCTGCCGCATTTGGTGGCGGCGCTGCTGATCGCCTGGGGCCTCTCTGCGGCCATTTTGCTGATGTCGAACCTGTTCCTGCGCCTGCTGGGCAGCAAAGGCGTCAGCGCGCTGGAGCGGTTGATGGGGCTGATTCTGGTGATGCTGTCGACCCAGATGTTCCTGGACGGCGTGCGGGCTTACATGAAGCTGTAGGCGCCTGGCGGCGCCGACAACGGTCCGTGCTTAGCGGGCGGTAACGCGGCGAATATAGGCGAGCGTATCGGCAACCACGCCGTCCAGCGGCTGGTTGATGTCGATCGCTTGCACATCCGGCTCCTGCTCGCCCGGCTCTTCCAGCGTGGCAAACTGGGAAATCAACATCTGCGGCTTGAAGAAGTGGCCCTTGCGTTGCTTCAGACGCTCCTCGATCACCGCCTTGTCGCCTTTCAGGTAGAGGAAATGCAGGTTGAGATTGCCGTCGCGCAGGCGATCGCGATAGCTTTTCTTCAGCGCCGAGCACACCAGCAGCGACACGTCGTTGGTGCGCTGCATGGCGAAGATGGCGTCGTTCAGAGCCGCCAGCCACGGCGCGCGATCGTTGTCGTCCAACGCATGCCCGGAGGACATTTTGATGATGTTGGCGCGCGGGTGCAGGTAGTCACCATCCAGCATGGCGGCGTTGGCCTCGTGAGCGACAGCGCTGGCCACGGCGGATTTGCCGCTGCCGGAAACGCCCATCAAAACAAATACGTGATTCTGCGGATTACTCATTGTGTCATGCCCTTATGGGAACTGGCGCGCGCGCGCCAAATGCGTCCCTACTGATAAAGATACTCTGGAACGCCGGCGCCCCGCAGGGCGCCGGATAAAGATTATACGACCGTCGCCAGCAGCAGACAGCCCACCAGGCCGCACACCGAGATAATGGTTTCCAGCACCGACCAGGATTTGATGGTTTCCATGATGCTCAGGTTGAAGTACTCCTTGAACAGCCAGAAGCCCGGATCGTTGACGTGCGAGAAGATGACGCTGCCGGAACCGACCGCAATCACCATCAGCTCAGGGCTGACGCCGGTGGTGGCGATCAGCGGCGCCACGATGCCGCCGGCGGTGATCGCCGCCACGGTGGCGGAACCCAGCGCCAGACGCAGCGCAGCGGCGATCGACCAGGCCATCAGGATCGGCGAAACGTTGCTGCCTTCCATCAGGCCGGCGATGTACTTCTCAACGCCGCTGTCCACCAGCACCTGCTTGAAGGCGCCGCCGCCGCCGATGATCAACAGCATCATGGCGATGATTTTAATCGAGTCGGTGATGGTGCCCATCACTTCATCCATGGTACGGCCACGGTTCAGGCCGAAGGTGAAGATGGCGATCAGCACGGCGATCAGGGTGGCCATCACCGGGTCGCCGAAGAACTCGGCGAAGCGCAGCAGGCTGTGGCCCTTCGGCAGCACCATTTCAGCGACCGCGCGCAGCGCCATCAGGATCACCGGCACCAGCGACGTGGCGACGCTGACGCCAAAGCTTGGCATCTCCGCGTCGGTAAAGGTTTTCGGGTTGTACAGGCCTTCCGGCACCGGCTTGTCGATGCCTTTCAGGAAGCGGGCATAGACCGGGCCGGCCAGGATCACCGTCGGGATCGCCAGCAGCGTGCCGTACAGCAGGGTTTTACCCATGTCGGCATGGAAGATGGTGGCGATGGCGGTCGGGCCTGGGTGCGGCGGCAGGAAGCCGTGGGTCACCGACAGCGCGGCGGCCATCGGCACGCCGACGTACAGCAGCGGGATACGCGCGGAGGCGGCGATGGTGAACACCAGCGGCAGCAACAGCACGAAGCCCACTTCGTAGAACAGCGCGAAGCCGACGGTGAAGCCGGTCAGCACCACCGCCCATTGAATGTGTTTTCTGCCGAACTTGTCGATCAGCGTGGTGGCGATGCGCTGTGCGCCGCCGCAGTCCGCCAGCAGTTTGCCGAGCATGGCGCCGAAGCCCATGATCAGCGCCAGGCTGCCCAACGTGCCGCCCACGCCGGCCTTGATGGAGCCGATGACCTTATCGACCGGCATACCCTGCGCAATCCCGACCGCCAAAGCAACCAGAACCAGAGAGATAAAGCCGTTCAGCTTGAAGCGGATCATCAGCAGCAGCAGCAGCGCTACGCCGCCTGCAACAATCACTAATGGCATAGTTTTTCTCCAACCTTTTATCGCGACTCTCTTTACAATAGGCGTAAAGCGTGCGGTTGTTTTATTTTTAGGCTCTTTCCCGGTGTTTAAGAAGAGCTGTAGGTGTTGTTGAGTCAGAGGTTCAGTCTTGCAGCAAGATGACCGCGCACTCGTTGTTACCGGTATCATGATACCGGTAACAACATAAGCGCCGGAACCGGGTAACCGGCTAAAATTCGCGTTCTGGGACAGAGATCAAACTTATGCCGGCAACTAGCGGCGGGCTTACAGACGGGGTAACCAGCGCGCCTCAGGGCGCGCTGTAAAAAGAAAGAGTGTTAAAACAGAACGTTAAAATGGCTCAGATGCTGCCGCCGGGGATCACGGTGAAACCGACGTCCACCATGCGCGGGCACACCGTTTCGCCGCGCAGCCGGGCCAGCAAGCGCTCGGCGCCGATCTGGCCCATGCGTTCGCGCGGCGTCAGCACGCTGGCCAGCTTCGGCACCATCACCTGGCCGATGTCATGGCCGTGGAAGCCGGCGATCGCCATGTCCTGCGGGATCGACAGCCCCTGCCGCTGGCATTCGAAGGCCGCCCCGATCGCCAGGTCATCGTTGGTGCAGAAGATACTGTCGATCTGCGGGTAGTCACGCTGCGCCTGGCGCAACAGCTCGCCGCCGGCGGAATAAGAGGAAGAACGCGCGGTCATGATGCTGTACGGCTCCAGGCCGGATTCACGCATCGCCTGCTCATACCCCTGCTGCTTGATGATGGTACGCTCATCCTGACGGGCGCCGAAATAGACCACGTGACGGTGGCCGTGCGCGATGATCTGCTGGGTCATCTGGCGCGCCGCCTCGAAGTTGTTGAAGCCCACCGCCAGATCGATGCACGGCGAGACGCAGTCCATCAGCTCCACCACCGGAATGCCCGCCACCTCGATCATTTTCAGGGTGCGCGGCGTGTGATGGCGCTCAGACAGGATCAGGCCGTCGATATTGTAAGACAGCAGCGAGGTCAGACGCTCTTCTTCACGTTCCGGCAGGTAGCCATAGTGCGCCAGCATGGTCTGGTAGTTGTGCGCGTCGGTCACGCTTTCGATGCCGCGCAGCACTTCGGCGAACACCTGGTTGGTCAGCGACGGCAACAGCACGCCAATCGCCCGGCTGGTGGCGTTGGAGAGGATATCCGGCGCGCGGTTGGGGATGTAGCCCAGCTCATCCAGCGCGACGGCGATTTTTTGCTGCAGGGCGGCGGAAACCTGGTCGGGATTGCGCAGATAACGGCTCACCGTCATCTTGGTCACGCCCACCTTGTCCGCCACATCCTGGAGTACCGGCCGTTTTTTCTTCATTATCAATGAACTGACTAACCGTGAATGGGCAGCCATTTTAGCAAAAAAAACGGCGGGCCGATATTGTCGGTTATGCGACGGCCAACGCAAAAAGGGCTCACACCGTGAGCCCTTCATACGCTGACAAAGGGGGAAAAAGCGTGGTTTTTCCCCCTTTGTGATGATTAGCCGAAAATCAATAAATTGATTTTCCTTGTTTTTATATGCTGGCGGCGTCAAGTCAGGCAACATCGTCAGACGTGTCATTAACCTCAAGGGCTCACATCGTGAGCCCTTGAAATTTACCGCTTAATCACACCGGCGGCAGATCGAACAGCAGGATTTCGCTCTCTTCGTCGGCCTGGATCGTCAGCGCCGATTCATCCCACACCGCGAACGCGTCGCTGATGCCGGCGGTCTGGCCGTTGACCGAGACCTTGCCGCGCACCACCTGGATCCAAACGCGACGGCCGGCGGCAATCGGGCATTCCCCCTGCTCGCCCTTATTCAGCGCCCAACGCGACAGCGTCATATCCTGGAACACCTTCAGCGAACCGTCGCGCGCATCCGGCGACAGCACCAGCTGACGGCCCTGCGGCGCGTCGAACATGCGCTGCTCGTAGCGCGGCTCCAGCCCGACCTGATCCGGGATGATCCAAATCTGGTACAGGTGCAACGGACGATCCTGATTAGCGTTGTACTCAGAGTGACGCACCCCGGTGCCCGCACTCATGATCTGGAATTCACCGGCCTGGATCTGCTCCTTGTTGCCCATGCTGTCCTGATGTTCCACCGTGCCGCTCAGCACGTAGGTCAGGATTTCCATGTCTTTATGCGGGTGAGTACCGAAACCCTGCCCTGCGTCGATCACATCTTCGTTGATCACTCGCAGCGCCGAGAACCCCATAAAGTTCGGATCGTAGTAATCGGCAAATGAGAAGGTGTGCCAGCTATCCAGCCAGCCATGATTGGCGTGGCCGCGGTCTTCCGCTTTACGTACATAAATCATTTTCAACTCTCCTCAATGTTTTTTTACAGTCTAGTCCTGCCAGCAGAATAAGAAAGCGTAAAAAACTCATGCCTCTGTTCAAAAATTTCGATGAAATGAAACAGCGGATGGGCAGCGGATTTGTTGAAAGCGGAACCGGCTGAAAAAGGGCAAAAAAAAAGCCAGCACCCGAGCTGGCTAAGTAAACACTGGAAGCAATGTGAGCAATGTCGTGCCTTCGCAGCGAGAGTATCAAGGATTGATGCCCTCCCCGGAACGCATCGCAATAATAATCATTATCATTCGCACCTGTAAAGCGTTTTTTTTGACCCGTTGAAATAATATTGACTCAAGGCAGTAAACGGATAAATTCAGAGGTTATTCAACCGGTAAGCAAAAGGAGCAGCGAGATGAGCGAGATCGTGATACGCCACGTGGAAACATCGGATGCTCAGGCTCTGCATCATCTTTATTCTCAGACGCCCGTCTACCGCGATACGCTGCAGCTCCCGCTACCGTCCGTCGAGTCCTGGCAGAAACGCCTCGCCAACCCCGAACCGGGCACGCATAACCTGGCGGCCTTCGTTGACGGGCAGCTTGTCGGTCAGTTAGCCGTGATGCTGAATCAGCGCGTTCGCCGCCGCCACGTGGCCACCTTCGGCATCGGCGTCGATCCGCGCTACCACGGTAAAGGCGTCGGCAGCCGCCTGATGCAGGCGATGATCGACCTGTGCGACAACTGGGCGGCCATCGAGCGCATCGAACTGACGGTGTTTACCGACAACCCGGCGGCCATCGCGCTGTATCGAAAGTTCGGTTTTGAGATTGAAGGCACCAGCCGCGCTTTCGCCATTCGCGACGGCGTGCTGGTCGATGCCTACCATATGGCGCGTTTTCGCTCCGGGCAGCCGCGCGGCGATGCGTGATCTCATCCCCCCGCAGGGGCCGCTGCGCCGGCCCCTGAATATCAACCGCCGAACCTTTTTACACGCGCTGGCCGGCCTGACCGCCGCCGGCATGTTCTCCCCCTTCACCCCATTAGGTGCCGCTATGCCAACTTCCGCCGCCGGGCGCCCTGGCGCCCGCAACCTGATTACCGATGTGCCCGGCCTGAAGGTCGGCGTGGCGCAGGACAGCCGGGTGCGCACCGGCGCGACGGTGATCCTGCCGGACAGCCCGGCGATTGCCGCCGTAGACGTGCGCGGCGGCGGCCCCGCCACCCGGGAAACCGACGCGCTGGGTGAAGACAATTTGGTACAGACCGTCGATGCGTTGACGTTCAGCGGCGGTTCGGTATACGGCCTGGCGGCGGCGGACGGCGTCGCGGCCTGGCTCGGGCTACAAGGCAGAGGCTATGCGCTGCGGCCGGATCCCGGCGTGCCGGTATCACCTATCGTGCCCACCGCCTGCCTGTACGATCTGGCCAACGGCGGCGATAAAAACTGGCAGCTCACGCCGCCGTATCGCCAGCTGGGCATCGACGCGGTCGGCAAGGCTGGTTTGGACTTTCCACTGGGCACCGTCGGCGCCGGCTACGGCGCCATGACCGGCATGGGCAAGCTGAAAGGCGGGCTCGGTTCGGCATCGATCGTTGCCGCCAGCGGCGCTACCGTCGGCGCACTGGTGGCGGTCAACAGCCTGGGAGCGGTGGTGGCGCCCGGCACCCGTGCCTTCTGGGCGACGCCCTATGAAATTGACGGTGAATTCGGCAACGGCGGCGCGGCGGCGCTGGCGCAACTGCGCGCGCAGGGCGAAGACTGGATGGTGCAAGAGCCGCAGGGCGGCAGAAAGAACACCACCCTGGCCTGCATCGCCACCGATCTGGCGCTGACGCGGGTGGAGTTGAAACGGGTGGCCATCATGGCGCAAGACGGCATGGCGCGCGCTATTCGCCCGCTGCACAGCCCGTTTGACGGCGACGTGGTGTTCGCCCTGTCCACCGGGCAGCGCGAGGTACAGGGCAGCCGCGAACTGGCGGTGCTGCAGATCGGCGCGCTGGCGGCGGACACCCTCGCTCGGGCGATCGCCCGGGGCGTATACGCCGCCACGCCGTGGCCGGGCAGCCAGGTCACAACCTGGCAAACGCTCGGCGGCTAACGCGCCGCCATCAAAAAAGGGGCGCCGGCGGCGCCCCTCGATCTTTATTGCCCCCCACCGCCTAAATGCCGGCGGTTTCCCGAATATAACGGCGCGCCTTCACCGCATACTCGAACGGGTTGGCCAGCGCCGGATCCTGCTCGGCCTCCACCACCATCCACCCTTTGTAACCGCGCTCGTCCAGCAGCTTGAACACCGGCCTGAAGTCGATCACGCCATCACCCGGCACGGTGAAGGTGCCCTTCTTCACGCCGTCGAGGAAGCTCAGCTTGTTGGCCTTCACTTCCGCCACCACCTCATCGCGCACGTCCTTCAGGTGGACATGGTTGATGCGCGGCAGATACTTCTCCAGGATCGCCATCATCGCCTGTTGGCTGCCTTCCGAATAGTAGGCGTGGCCGGTATCGAACAGCAGGTAAACGTCGTCGTTGACCATGCTCATGTAGCGATCGATTTCGGCCGTGGTCTGAATGCCGGTGCCCATGTGGTGGTGCAGGCACACCTGCATGCCTTTATCGGCGGCGATCTTCGCCAGCTCGTTGTAACCGTCGGCCACGCGCTGCCACTCTTCATCGCTGAAGTACGGCTTCTCTTCGAACACGCCTTTGGTGGTGCCCTGAATGCTCTTGCTCTGCTCGGAGCAGCCAATCACCCTGGCGCCCATGGCATGCAGGAAATTCATGTGGTTGATAAATTCATCAATGGTTTTGTCTTTCTGGCCGTCGGCGAAAAAGGTGCTGAACCAGGCGTTGCAGATCTGGATGCCGCGAATATCCAGCATCGGTTTCAGCACCGCCGGATCGCGCGGGTATTTGCTGCCCACTTCGCTGCCGGTGAAACCGGCCAGCGCCATTTCACTGACGCACTGCTGGAAGGTGTTCTCCTTGCCCAGATCGGGCATGTCGTCGTTGGTCCAGCCGATCGGCGCAATGGCCAATTTCACGTTGTCTTTATTCATGGTTTGCCTCGGTCCTTGCAGGGCCGCCGGAACAAACGCCGCCGGCGAGCCGAATCAGATTATTTGCCCAACAGCTCTCTTTCGATGCGTTCTCTGGTCGCCACCGCCTGGCTCGGCATCTTTTCCGGGTAGCCGAACAGCGAGGTGCAGATGATCGATTCGCCGCCGACCTTGAAGCTGCGGTTGGCAAATTCCATGTCGCGCAGCGTCTGGAACAGGGCGTCGAAATTCACTTCGCCTTCGCCGATGCCGACGTGCTGGTGCACCGCGGCGTCAACGCCTGGCGGGTTGACGATATAACGGCAATGCTTGGTGTGATTCATAGTGTCGGCGATCAGCACGTGGGAAAGATCGTCCCCGGCGTACTGCAGCATGCCGGCTACGTCACCCAACCCCTTGTCGTAGTAGAAGGTGTGCGGCACGCTGTAGAGGTATTTGACGTAGTCGCTGCGCAGCGACTTCACCAGATCGGCGGTTTCGTTGCTCAGCTCGCAGAAGTCCCACGGATGCGACTGGATCTCCATACGAATACCCTCGCGCTCAACGATCGGCAACAGCTCCTCCATCGAGCGATACCACAACTCCTCGCAGATCTCCGGTTCGTTGGGATTGCCGGCCAGCTCGGTGTTGATCACCTGCACGCCCATTTCCACCGCGATTTCGATCATCCGCCGCCAGTTTTTGACCGCCGCCTGGCGGCGATCTTCCCCCGGACCGGACCAGCGATACACCACGATAAATGAGGAGATCTCCACGCCGGTCGCTTTTAGGGCGTTTTTATACTCCGCCATGATTTCGCGGCTGGCCTTCGGATGTTTGTAAAACGGGTTGATCTGCGGGTGCGGCGACTGCTCGATGTATTTGTAGCCCCAGTCCGCCACCTGCTGAACCATTTTGGTGACGCCCAAATCCCGGATAACGTCGACATCAAAAGCGATCTTCATGGTCACTCCTCTGCAATCATGGTTACGCGCTGCGAGCGGTTATTTGCCGTAAAACGCCGGGCGCGCCGGCAGGGTCACCGGCACGATCTCGCCGCTGAGCTGGGCCGCCACGCAGGCGTCGGCGGTCACTGCGGCGGCGTAGCCGTCCCAGGCGGAAGGCCCGGTCAACTTGCCCGCGGCTACGTCGTTGATGAAGCCCTGCAGCTCGACGTCATAGGCATCGATAAAGCGATCCTTCCAGTCGGTCAGGATTTCGGTCGACAGGCGGGCGCCGCTGCGCATCTGCACCGAGGACGGTTCCGGCAGTTTGGCGATGCCGGTTTCCCCCACCACTTCGCACTGAATGTCGTAGCCGTACTGGCAGTTGACGAAGATTTCGACGTCGATGCGCGTCCCCTTGGCGGTTTCAAACAGCACAATTTGCGGATCTTTCAGGTGCGGGAACGCCTTCGGGCTCTTGCGTGGGAACACCACCTGCACCGACACATAGTCGTCGTCGAGCAGCCAGCGCAGCACGTCGATTTCGTGGATCAGGGTGTCGGTGATCGCCATATCGGTGGTATAGGCCTCGCCGACCGTCGGATTGCGGTGCGCGCAGTGCAGCATCAGCGGCTCGCCGATCTGGCCGCTGGTCAGTACCTGTTTCAGCGCGCGATAGCCCTGGTCATAGGGGCGCATGAAGCCGACCTGCACCAGCCGTTTGCCGTGCTTCGCTTCGGCGTCGACGATGTTTTTGCAGCCCTGCGCGGTCACCGCCAGCGGCTTCTCGCAGAATACCGGTTTGCCGGCGGCGATGGCCGCCAGCACGAACTCTTCATGACTCGGCCCCCAGGAGGTGACCAGCACCGCCTGCACGTCGGCGGCCTTGATCAGATCGTGGCCGTTGTCATACACCCGCGCATCCAGCTGCAGATCGCTCACCACCTTGGCGGCGTTGTCGCGGTTGATGTCGTTCACCGCCACCACGCGGGCGCCCTGCAACACTTTGCTGCAGCGACGGATATGATCGCGGCCGATGGCGCCGGTGCCGATAACCCCAATGTTCAATGTCATTTTCGCTACCCTCGAGATTAATGTATGAAAACGAATCAGTAATCGCGCGCCTTATCGATGTTTTCCTGCAGCTTGCGCGCCACTGCGACGATTTTTTCGCTGTCGGCCACCTGAGCGCCGCCCACGCGCCACCAGCTGAGATACTTGTGCACCATGGTCTTCGGCAGCACCTTGATGTCCAGCAGCGTGGACACGGTTTGCCTGCGGGCGTCGGCCAGCGCGTCGAGCAACTGCTGCTCGGTAGTGACGCGATAGGTTTTACAGCCGTAAGCCGCCGCCAGCATGGCGAAATCGACCGGCACCAGTTTGCCGTCGAGCTTGCCGCCCTGTGGATTGCGGAAGCGGAATTCGGTGGTGTAGCTGTCCATGCCGTGTTCCATCTGCAGGTTGTTGATGCAGCCGTTGGTCATGTTGTCGAACAGCACCACGTTGATCTTGCAGCCTTCCTGAATCGAGGTGACCAGTTCGGAATGCAGCATCATGAAGGCGCCGTCGCCCACCATCGCGTACACCTCGCGCTGGGGCTCGGCCAGCTTGACCCCCAGCGCGGCGTTCACCTCGTACCCCATGCAGGAGTAGCCGTATTCCACGTGGTAACCGTGCTCGCCGCGGTTGTGCCACACCCGCTGCAGATCGCCCGGCAGGCTGCCGGCGGCGGCGACGATCACGCTGTCCGACGGCAGCTCGCGGTTCAGCACCCCCAGCACCCGGCTTTGCGTCATCGCCGAGCCGGTCTGGGCGATAAATTCGGCGAACACCTGCTCGCGATCGAGGTGATCGTCTATCTCCGGCACAAAGTCTGCGCCGCTGTATTCCACCGCGTAAACGCGCTCGGTCTCTTCGCGCTGGGCACCACGCGCCGCGGCGATGGCGTCGCCCCAGCCGGCGCGATAATCGGCCTGCGCCAGCAGCGCGCCCAGTGCGTTCAGGGCCTCGCGGGCGTCCGCCAGCACCTGCACGCCGTCGAGCTTGCCGGCGTCGAAGGCGCTGACGTTGATATTGAGGAAGCTGACGTCCGGGTGTTGGAACAGCCATTTGGACGAGGTGGTGAAATCGGTGTAACGGGTGCCGACGCCAATCACCAGATCGGCCTGCCGGGCCAGCGTGTTGGCCGCCAGGCAGCCGGTTTCGCCGATGCCGCCGAGGTTGAATTCATGGTCGCTCGATACCGTGCCTTTACCGGCCTGGGTCTCGGCGAACGGAATGCCGAAGCGCTCGGCGAATTCGCGCAGCGCTCGCCCGGCCTGCGAGTACTTCACGCCGCCGCCGCACACCAGCAGCGGTTTGCGTTTGGCCGTCAGCAGCGCCAAGGCGTCCGCCAACATGCCGTCGGTCGCCGGGCGGCGATCGAGCCGATGCACGCGCTTTTGGAAGAAATAGTCGGGATAGTCGTAGGCTTCCCCCTGCACGTCCTGCGGCAGACACAGCGTTACCGCGCCGGTTTCCGCCGGATCGGTCAACACGCGCATCGCATTGATGCAGGCGCTCATCAGCTGTTCCGGGCGCACGATGCGATCCCAGTATTTGCTCACCGCACGGAACGCGTCGTTGGTGCTGATGCTGAGATCGTAAGACTGTTCGATTTGCTGCAACACCGGGTCCGGCTGGCGGGAGGCGTAAACGTCGCCCGGCAGCAGCAATAAAGGAATGCGGTTGGCGGTGGCGGTGGCCGCGGCGGTGATCATATTGGCGGCGCCGGGGCCGACCGATGAGGTGCAGGCGTAAATTTGCCGGCGCAGCTTCTGTTTGGCGAAGCCAATCGCCGCATGGGCCATCCCCTGTTCGTTGCGGCCCTGGTGCACCCGCAGATCGCCGCTATCCTGTTCCAGCGCCTGCCCCAGCCCCAGCACGTTGCCGTGGCCGAAAATCGCGAAAATGCCCGCGACGAATTTGGTTTCCACGCCGTCGGCCAGCAGATACTGGTTATCGAGAAATCTGACGAGCGCCTGCGCCATGGTTAACCTGATCTTGCCCATTTACCCACCCTTTAGATTAAGGGCCGCCCCGGAAAGCGCTCATGCCGAGCCGACAATCCCGTGTTTGTGTTACGCGGCGGCAGCTATTATCTTGAGCAGGCGATGCCCGCGCTGCTCACGAAGTCGACAACCTGAAACGTGAAGCGATTATAAACAAATATATTTTTCATAAAATCACATTACAGAAGAAATATTTCATTTTGCGATAAAGATCGCATATTACATGAAAAGCCCGTTTCATCTCGTGGTTCAGCCTTCATGGGCTTCGTGCCGCGCACCGGCCGATAAAAGTCGTTGGCACATGGGCTGACAGCCTTTTCCTCTGCCCTCACCTCCCTTTTATGTTCGGCCCCGGCGGCCCTTGCGCAGCCGATTCATCGCCTTTTCCCACGCCTCTGTCGATGTTTTAAACGCATCACATTTTTGGGGTGTAAATTTCATTTCATATTGAAATTGAAATTTTCATTCCCCATACTGTCCCCATGCTTCCTGCAGGGCGCCACGCTCGGGCCGCCGCCGGAGTTTTGCTTAACAGAAGGAAACGGGTATGGCTACACAACAAAAACAGCTTGATGTCATTTGTCTCGGGCGCATCGCCGTCGATTTCTATGCTCAGCAGATCGGCGCGCGTCTGGAAGACGCCGGCACATTCGCCAAATACCTCGGCGGCTCTTCCGGCAACGTGGCCTACGGCACCGCCATTCAGGGGTTGAAATCCGGCATGCTGGCCCGCGTCGGCGATGAACACATGGGCCGCTTTCTGCGTGAAGAGCTGCAGCGCGTCGGGGCCGATACCCGCTGTCTGATCACCGACAAGCAACGATTAACCGGCCTGGTGATCCTCGGCATCAAGGATCAGGAAACCTTCCCGCTGATCTTCTACCGTGAAAACTGCGCGGACATGGCGCTGACGCCGGACGACATCGACGAGGCCTACATCGCCTCCTCGCGCGCGCTGGCCATCACCGGCACGCACCTGTCGCACCCGAACACCCGCGCCGCGGTGCTGAAGGCGCTGGAGTATGCGCGCCGCCACGGCCTGCGCACCGCGCTCGACATCGATTACCGCCCGGTACTGTGGGGGCTGACGTCGCTGGGCGACGGCGAAACCCGCTTTGTGGAATCAGACCAGGTAACCCGCGAACTGCAGGAGGTGCTGCACCATTTCGATCTGATCGTCGGCACCGAAGAGGAATTTCATATCGCCGGCGGCAGCACCGACACGCTGACGGCGCTGAAAAACGTGCGCCGGACTACCGCGGCCACGCTGGTGTGCAAGCGCGGCGCACAGGGCTGCTCGGTGTTCGAAGGTGAAATCGCCGACGACTGGGCGCAGGTGAAGCTGCACGCCGGTGTGCGGGTTGAAGTGCTGAACGTGCTGGGGGCCGGTGACGCCTTTATGTCCGGACTGCTGCGCGGCTACCTGAACGATGAGGGCTGGGAGCAGGCCTGCCGCTACGCCAACGCCTGCGGCGCATTGGTGGTTTCGCGCCACGGCTGCGCGCCGGCGATGCCGACCAAACGGGAGCTGGACGACTACCTGCAGCGTGAACAGCAGGTCACGCGCCCGGACCGCGACGCACGCCTGAACCACCTGCACCGGGTCACCACCCGCAAGCAACAGTGGCCGGAACTGTGCGTGTTCGCCTTCGATCACCGCAAGCAGCTGGCGGACATGGCGCGCGAAGCCGGCGTCGGCGAGGAACGCATTCCGCGCCTGAAGACCCTGCTGCTCACCGCGGCGCAACAGGCTGCCGCGCAGGCCGGCCTCAACGGCAACAGCGGCATTCTGGCCGACACCACCTACGGGCAGGCGGCGCTGAACGAGATCACTGGCCAGGGATGGTGGATCGGCCGGCCGGTGGAGCTGCCCAGCTCGCGCCCGCTGCGCCTGGAGCACGGCAATATCGGTTCGCAATTGATCGACTGGCCGCAGGAGCACGTGGTGAAGTGCCTGGTGTTTTATCACCCGCAGGATGCGGAGGAACTGCGCCGCGAACAGGATGAGCTGATCGCCGACGTCTACCGCGGCTGCTGTAAATCCGGCCACGAGCTGCTGCTGGAGGTGATCCTGCCGGACAGCAACGCCGACAAAGACGAACGCTATTACCTGGAGATGATTGAGCATTTCTACCAGTTGGGCATTCAGCCCGACTGGTGGAAACTGCCACCGCTGAGCGCAGAAAACTGGCGGCAGGTCGGTGCCCTGATCGACACCTACGATCCCTTCTGCCGCGGCGTGCTGATCCTGGGGCTCGACTCCCCGGAGGCGGTGCTGAAGGCGGGCTTCGCCGCCGCCGCGGATGCGCGCTGGGTGAAAGGTTTCGCCGTCGGCCGCACCATTTTCGGCCAACCTTCGCGCCGCTGGCTGCAGGGGGAAATCGACGACGCGGCCCTGATCGAGCAGGTGAAACAAAAATACCTGACGCTGATCGGTTTCTGGCGCCAGTACCGTCCGCAGGCGGGCGGCACGCACTGACGGCAACAGCAGGTTCACGTCCCCTTAAGGCCATTTCGCCGCTTTAAGGGGATTTTTTTGCCCCTTTTCTGTGAAGTCGCGCAATGTGCGATCGAATAAATCGCTTTTTGAGGAAATGAAATTTCCGCTCCGTCTGTTAAAATACCCTGTCAATATTTCAGGCATCAGGCCAATGCGCCTTCACCCCACTGCGAGCCGAATGGATGAACAACCCAACTCAACTTTCGCTGTTACAGGACGAGATCCGCCACCGTTATGAAACGCTGAGCAAGCGTTTGAAGCAGGTGGCGCGCTATATTTTGGATAACAGTAACAGCATCGCTTTCGATACCGTTGCCTCCATCGCCGCACAGGCCAGCGTGCCGCCTTCCACCCTGATCCGTTTCGCCAACGCCTTCGGCTTCAGCGGCTTCAACGAAATGAAGCAGGTGTTCCGTCAGCATCTGATGGAAGAAACGGTGAACTATACCGAGCGCGCGCGCCTGTTCCGCCAAACCTCTACCGACGACAACGTCGCGCCGGAGAAGCCGGCGGAGATTCTCAACGTATTCACCATGGTCAATGCGCAGGCGCTGCAGCAGCTGGCGATGCAGATTGCCCCCGAGCAATTGGATCGCGCCGTCGAACTGCTCAACAACGCCGAAAACATCTACGTGATCGGCCTGCGCCGCTCGTTCAGCGTCGCCTCCTACCTTACCTATGCGCTGCGCCATCTGGAGCGCCGCGCATTTCTGATCGACGGCCTGGGCGGCATGTTCACCGAACAGCTGAGCATGGTGAAACCGAAAGACGTGGTGATCGCCATCAGCTATTCGCCGTACGCCCGCGAGGCGGTGGAACTGGTGGAATTGGGCGCCAAGCGCGGCGCGCAGCAGATCGCCATCACCGACAGCCAGGTCAGCCCGCTGGCCGCGTTCAGCGACGTCTGTTTCGTGGTGCGTGAAGCGCAGGTGGACGGGTTCCGTTCGCAGGTGGCCTCGATGTGCCTGGCGCAGACGCTGGCGGTCTCGCTGGCGCTGAATAACGCCCGGGACGAGTAAGGCGGATGTGAACGCGCCCGACAGGCTCGGGCGCGGCGGGATTATTGCAGCAACAAATAGCGGTAGAGCGCGCTTTCCAGATCCTGCTTCATGCTGATGAAAAGCAGAATCTCCACCGTTTGGCCGTCGTAGTCATAGATGACGCGGTATTCGCTGTCGGGATCCAATCGTTCGTGCAACCGCACTCCCATGCCCGCCAGCACGGCGTTGAAGCGATAGCGGGCGGGATCGTCGGCAATTGCCGCGAGGGACGATAACAACAGATTGTCCACGAACATCCCGGCTGCGACGGCCCCTATCGTTCCGCTCTTATAAGACTCGATGTCTTTCAGGCTCCATTCCGCCGCCGGCGCGACGGTAAAACGTATTTCCTGGGGCATCCTGCACCTCGGGTCTATTTCCGCGCGTCACGCAGCCGCTGCAAGGTTTCTTCGGGCGACAGACCGCGCTGATTTTTAATCTCTTGCTTCGCCATCATAGTCAGTTTCAACAACGCGTTGGACTGGCGCTCGAGATTGCGTTCCCGTATTTCGGCCTCTCTCTCAGCCGCCGTTTGTACAAACAGCTCGGCAACACCATTTTTTGTGACGTAAACCCCGCCTTCAAACAGATCGGGCGAACCTAATCCTTCGCGCGCCGCTTTTTGAGACATGGTGGTTGTCATAGTTTTTCCTCCTGTGTACCGGCATTCTCACTGCATAACAGCGGTTCGTTAGATTCACTCAGCCAGGGAGCAATCGCGTGCGGACAGGTTATCATTTGAGCAAGATAGAGGGCAAATTTAGGTCAAATTTATACCCTGATAAAGAGAAAGCCCGGCAAGCCGGGCCTCAAGCGCCTATTGCGCGGCGGGGTAACCTTCGCCGTTAATCCAGGCGTGGTCTTTTTCCCAGGTGAATTTCCACTGCCGCACCGGCCCGGCCATCACGTTGAGATAATAGTTGTCGTAGCCCGCCAGGGTCGCCACCGGATGATAACCGCGCGGCACTTTCACCACGTCGCGATTGTAGACCGGCATGCATTCGTCGAGCGTGCGATCGTCGGTATAGACGCGCTGCATGCAGAACCCTTGCTCCGGCTGAATGCGGTGATAGTACGTCTCTTCGAGATAGGTCTCGTCCGGCGAATCTTCTTGATCGTGCTTGTGGCTCGGGTAGGAGCTGGTGTTGCCCTCGTCGGTGTAAACCTCCACCACCAGCAGACTGTCGGCCGGCTCGCTGTCCGGCAGAATGTTATGCACCAACCGCTGGTTGCGCCCCTTGCCGCGCCGCTCCACGCCGATTTCCGCCGGCGTGATCAGGCGTGAAGGCAGATGGCCGCTGCCGGGCGCGCTGCACACAGCCAACTCCAGATCGGTTTCTGCCCGCACGTCGATGCGATCGTGGTGCGGCACGTACACCGCGTAAGGCGGCGTGCGCTCGAACGGGCTCATGCGTTTGCCGATATGCGGGTATTCGGCGCGCAGCGTGGCGACGGAGGCGATACCGGCCACCAGTACCAGACACAGTTCCTTGTCACCGCACTCCAGCTGCAGCGACTGCCCGGCGGCCAGGCGGTAAACGTCAAAGCCGACATAGCCCCAACCGGCATTTTCCGGCGTCACGTGCTGGATACGCCCCTCGGCGTTCGGCGCCTGACATTTGGCAAGCAGTGAAGACATTTCGATTCTCCTGTTAACTCCCCGTGCAAAGGCCGCTGCCCCCATGGAGCAACGGCCCGCTCATACTCTGCGATCGCTTAACCCAGCGTCGGCATGCTGAATTCAGACACCGTCTGCTGCCCGGCCGGCCAGCGCGCGGTGGCGGTCTTCATGCGCGTGTAGAAACGCACGCCGTCGGTGCCGTGCACGTTCAGCGCGCCGAACACCGAGCGCTTCCAGCCGCCGAAGCTGTGGAACGCCATCGGCACCGGCACCGGCACGTTGACGCCGACCATCCCGGCCTGCACTTCCTGCACGAACTGGCGCGCGTAGTGGCCGCTGCCGGTAAAGATGGCGCTGCCGTTGCCAAACTCGTGGCCGTTAACCGTGTCGATGGCGGTGCGATAGTCCGGCACCCGCACGATGCCCAGCACCGGCCCAAAGATCTCTTCGCGGTAGATGCGCATGTTCGGCTTCACATGGTCGAACAGCGTGCCGCCGACGTAGTAGCCTTCAGGGTAGCCCGGCACCTGATAATTGCGGCCGTCGGCCACCAGGGTGGCACCTTCTTCCACGCCCAGATCGATGTAGCCCAGCACCTTTTTCTGATGGGCGGACGACACCAGCGGCCCCATTTCATTCTCTTCGCCACCCTGCTGCAAGCCCGGCCCGACACGGAGCTGCGCGATCAGCGGCTTCAGTTTGGCGATCAGTTTGTCTGCGGTATCGTCACCGACCACCACGGCGATCGGCAGCGCCATGCAGCGCTCGCCGGCAGAGCCGAACGCGCCGCCCATCAACGCGTTGACCGTGGCGTCCAGATCGGCGTCCGGCATGACGATCGCCTGGTTTTTCGCCGCGCCGAAGGCCTGTACCCGCTTGCCGTGCGCGCTGGCGGTGGTATAGATATGTTCCGCCACGGTGGAGGAACCGACGAAGCTCACCGCCTGAATGCGCGGATCGGTGCACAGCTGCGCCGCATCTTCATTGGCGCAGTGCACCACGTTGAACACGCCGTCCGGCAAACCGGCTTCCTTCAGCAGCTCCGCCAGGCGCACCGAGGCCGAAGGCACCAGCGCCGGCGGCTTGAGGATAAAGGTATTGCCGCAGGCCAACGCGATAGGGAACATCCACATCGGCACCATCGCCGGGAAGTTGAACGGGGTAATGCCCGCCACCACGCCCAGCGGCTGCATCAGCGAGAAACTGTCGACGCCGCTGCCGACGTCCGGCGAGTATTCGCCCTTGATCAGATGCGGGATGCCGCAGGCAAATTCGACCACTTCCATGCCGCGCGTCAGTTCGCCCAGCGCATCCGAATACACTTTGCCGTGTTCGCTGACGATAAGCTCGGCCAGCTCGTCGCGGTGCTGTTCCAGCAGCGCCTTGAAATTGAACATGATGCGCGCGCGGCGCAGCGGCGTGGTGCGCGACCAGTCGGCAAACGCCCGGTGGGCCACGTCGATGGCCTGTTTGACTTCGGCGGCGGTGCTCTGCGTGACGCGCCGCTCAACCTGCCCGCTGGCCGGGTTGTGCACGTCGACGGTTTGATTGCTGCTGCTCAGGCACATCTGCCCGTCAATAAAGTTACCCACGGTTTTCATGTCACGCCCTCTTTTCAAGTCCGCTGTCGCCTGGCCACACCCAGGCGGCGCGGCGTTAATCGTCCCGCTCGCCAAACTCCGTCGGCAAGCCGGCTAAATCCTGACCGGATGCAGCAAACTCTATTTCATTGAAAAAAAAGTTTCAAATAAATTGTTTTGAAAAATTTATTTTTAGTGCGTGAGGTCGCAATTTTGCGGTGTCGATCGGGTTGGCGCTTTCATTACCGCGCCAGTCAAGGCGCGGTTTCGCAGGAGAGTCCATCGCTAATGCACACTGACTTTGCTACAGAAAATCCGCACTGCGCCTGACCTGCCGCCGTTACCGCCGCCCTCCGAACGCCCAAGGCGCCCGGATCGCTCGCGACGGTTTTTTTTGAACTGGATCTAAAAATCAATATTCCATTATTCACTAATTATGAAATAAATGTTCTTGTTTGTTCCAGCATTTATCGACGACATCGCCTTGATGACAGGCACGGTTCACACCCTTCCGCTCGCCCCCTTCCCGACACCCCAACCGTGCGGACGGAAGCCAGGATAAAAATCGGAGCAACACATGTCATATCAGCGTAAGCACAATACCGGCTACATATTGCGAATTTGCGGCATCGCCGCCCTGGGCGGCATTCTGTTCGGCTACGATACCGCCGTGATCTCCGGCGCGATCGAAGCGTTGAAAGCCTATTTCGATCTCAGCCCGGCCGAAACCGGCTGGGCAGTCTCCAACGTGGTGATTGGCTGCGTGGTCGGCGCCTTCGCCGCCGGGCCGCTGGCGGCGCGCTGGGGCCGTAAAAAGGCGCTGATGCTGGCGGCGCTGCTGTTCACCGTGTCCGCCGTCGGCGCAGCCTTGGCCCCGACCTTCACCTGGTTCGTCATCTACCGCATCATCGGCGGGCTGGCGGTCGGCATTGCCGCCACCGTGTCGCCGATGTACATGTCGGAGGTGTCGCCGAAAGACATGCGCGGGCGGGCGCTCAGCATGCAGCAATTCGCCATCGTCTTCGGCCAGATCGTGATTTTCTACGTCAACTTCAAAATCGCCAGCATCGCCAGCGAAGCCTGGCTGGTGGAAATGGGCTGGCGCTGGATGTTCGCCTCGGGCGTGATCCCCTGCATTCTGTTCTGCATCCTGGTATTCGTCATTCCTGAATCGCCGCGCTGGAACGTGATGATGGGCCGCGACGATCAGGCGCTGGCGATGTTGACCAAGGTATCCAACGCCGCCCACGCGCAGAATCTGCTGAAAGAAATCAAAGACTCGCTGCAGCAGGATCAACAGCAGCAGCACCGGAAGCTGAACTACGGCGATGTGCGGGTGCGGTTCATTCTGTTCGTCGGCTGCATGATCGCCATGTTGCAGCAGGTCACCGGCGTCAACGTGATGATGTATTACGCGCCGGTGGTGCTGAAAACCGTCACTGAAAACGCGCAGGAAGCGCTGTTCCAGACCATCTGGATCGGCGTGCTGCAGCTGGTCGGTTCGGTCATCGGCGCCATGCTGATGGATCGCATGGGCCGCATTCCGCTGATGCGTTACGGCACGCTGGGCGCCATCGCCGGCCTGCTGCTCACCTCGTACGCGCTCTACACGCAGGCCACCGGCTATTTCGCGCTGTTCGGCATGCTGTTCTTCATGGTGTTTTATGCGCTGTCCTGGGGCGTCGGCGCCTGGGTGCTGGTATCGGAAATCTTCCCGAACCGCATGCGCGCGCAGGGGATGAGCATCGCCGTCGGCTGCATGTGGGTCGCCAACTTCGCGGTGTCGCAGTCGTTCCCAATGATCAACGACCACCCTTACCTGTTCTCGCATTTCCACGGCGCCTTCCCGATGTGGATCTTCGCCGCCTGCTGCCTATTCAGCTACTGGTTCATCGGCCGCTACATTCCGGAAACCAAAGGCGTCTCGCTGGAAAAAATGGAGCAGGTGGTGCTGGCCAAACGCCACCGTCACCCCCTGCCCGACGGCAAGCCGCTGCCGCTGGAAAACGGCAAATCCTGATCTCTCAACCCTGACCGCTGGAGTCATGCCCATGAACATTGCGCTGGACCGCTTCTGCATTAACCGCAAGATCGCGCCGAATCTCGATCTGGACAATTTTTTCCGCCTGGTGAAACGCTGCGGGCTCAGCAAAGTTGAGCTGCGCAACGACATGCCCAGCGGCAAGGTAACTGACGATCTGAGCAACGCGCAGCTCAACGCGCTCGCCGCGCAATACGGCATCGAGATCGTCACGATCAACGCCCTCGGCATGTTCAATCGGGTAGACGACCCGGCGGCGCTGCAGCAGCGCGCCGAAGCGATGCTGGCGCAGGCGCAGGCCATCCACAGCCGGGCGCTGGTGCTGTGCCCGCACTGCAGCGCCGATGACACGCGCAGTGAGCAGCAAAAACGGGACGACACCCTCGCGGCGTTGCGGCTGCTGGCGCCGCTGTTTGCCCGCTATGGCGTGCAGGGATACGTCGAACCGCTGGGCTTCGGCATCAGCTCGCTGCGATCGTCGCTGCTGACCCAGGCGCTCATCCGCGACTCGGGCGCGCCGTACCGCATCGTGCTCGATACGTTCCACCACTATCTGAGCGGCGTGACTCAGGCCGACTTCGACGCGCAGATCCAGGTGGCGCAGATCGGCCTGGTGCATCTGTCCGGCGTGGAGGACGGGCGGGATAAAAGCGCGCTGAGCGACGAAGAGCGCATCATGCTGAGCGAGAGCGATCGGCTGGAGAGCCACCGCCAGGTGCAGAACCTGGAACGCCTGGGCTACACCGGCGTCTATGCCTTCGAACCGTTCTCTTCACAGCTGGACCGCTGGAGCGAGGCGGATATCGAACGGGAAATCCGCCAGAGCATCGCCCTGCTGCAAGGGTAAAAAAACGGCCTCCGCGGAGGCCGTTTTTCATGGCGTTACTTCAGGTTGCCGACCACCAGTTGGTGACGCGCGTTGTAGAACTTACGGTAAGCCAGATAGCAGGCGATGATGGTCGACAGGCTGGCGGTGGAAAGCAGCATAAAGGTCACCATAATCTGGTATTTGATCGCTTTCACCGGGTCGATGCCGGCAAAGATCAGCCCGGACATCATGCCCGGCAGGCTGACCAGCCCAACGGTTTTCGCCGAGTCCACGGTCGGGATCAGCGAAGCGCGGATGCTGTCGCGGATCAGCGCCGCCGATGCGAACTTGGGCGTCGCCCCCAGGCTGAGCATCTCCTGAATCTTCTGCTGCTCGCTTTTGAAACGCTGGCCGAGGTTGGTGTAGCACAACCCCACCGCCACCATGGCGTTGCCGGCGATCATCCCGGAGATGGGGATCACCTGCATCGGCGTAAATTCGATGGAACCGGTCAATACCAACACCGCCAACGTCAGCACCGCGCCGGTGGTGATGGCGATAAACGACGTCACGAACGCGTGTTCGACGTACTTGCTGCGTTTCTTGGCGTTATAGGCCGCGTTAAAGCAGATGAAGAGCACCATCAACACGGTGAGAACGGCGTTATCCAGGTCGAAAATATACTTCAGCACGTAGCCGACGACGATCAGCTGCACCACCGCGCGGCAGATGCTCCAGATAATGTCCTTTTCCAGCGCCAGCTTTTCCCGGTGGCTGATCAGGATGGCGACCACCACCAGCACCATCGACAAGCCCAAGGATTCGTTGGTGATGTTATGCTGATTCATGCTGTTGCTCCTGTTGCTCGGCGCCGTGCGCGCGCAGGGTGATCACTTCGTCCGCATGCGCTATCTCTTCGGTATCGTGCGTCACCCACAGCACCGCCAGCCGGTGTTCCGCCGCCAGCTGATGCACGATCTCATTGACGTTGCGTTTGTTTTCCTCGTCCAGCGCGCTGGTGATCTCGTCGAGCAACAGCACCCGGGGCATAAACTGCAGGTTGCGGATCAGGGACACCCGCTGCTTCTCCCCGCCGGACAGTTCATTGATGCTTTTGGTCAGCATCGCCTCCGGCAGCCCGAAACGCGCCAGATCGGCCTTCATTTTTCGCTCGGCTGGCGGTTCCTGGCGGATCTGGTAGGGCAGCGCCAGATTGTCGTAAACCGTATTGCCGAACAGTGACGGCGTCTGGAAGCAGTAAGAGACCTGCTTGCGATACGCCTCCGGCGACATCTCGTCGATCGCCTGGCCGTCGAAATAGAGCTTTCCGCTGGTCGGATCCATTAAGGAAGAGATGATTTTCAGCAGGGTGCTTTTCCCGCAGCCGGAAGGTCCGGTGATCAGTTTGAACTCGCCTTCACCCAGCGTGAAAGAGACGGAATCCAGGATCACCTGGTTGTCTATTTGATAATGAATATCATCCAATCTCAGTATGTCTTTCTTTTCCTTCATTACGATGCCGGCTCCCTATACCTGTTCCCGTCTGAGCGATAAGTATATGGCTGCCAAAAACATCTTAGCAATGGCTGTGCGGATGGCAGCGAACGAAGGGGAAGGATTGACGGAGCGAAACGCCCCGCCAAATGATAAATTTAATTAATGATTAGCTGTAGGAATAGTCAAAAGCGACCGCCAGGGTCGAATCACTCTTTTTTTATCGCTGCCTGTTCGTCGCAGCTGTACCAGCGGAGAGAATTGTTGATGCTGCGGTGGGTGCAGTGAACCTTACCCTCCTTTTCCAGCGCCAGCAGCAGGGTGCGGGTGGTATAAATATTTTCGCCGCATTTATCCGCCAGCTCGCGCGTCTTCGGCCACTGCTCCGGCGGGGGATGATGGCCCCCAGATCCTTCCACACGCTCCCTGCACAATCCTTGCAACACATTCAGCATCAGCGATTTTCTGCTTTCAAACGTTTTCGGCGCCTTGGCCATAGCATTCCTCCTGAGTGGTTACTGCTGAGCACCCCGCTCACGGCTGCACGTCAGCGATGCGCAGGGTGTAAATCATGGTGGCATTCGGGGGGATCGCCGGCGGGTTGCCCTGTTTGCCGTACGCCAGCGTCGGCGGCACCACCAGCGTGATCGAGCCGTGGCGCTGCAGCTTCTCGATAGCCGCGCGAAACAGCGGCGGGTAGCGCGTCAACGGCTGCGAGATCACCGTCCCCGCCAGCTCCATGTCTTTGACCACCCGGCCGTCGGTCAGGCTTTCGCGCACCACGATATCCACCCGATCGTCGGCGCCGATCGCCCCGCTGCCGGCATAGTCCACCCGGTAATAGAAACCGAGCGCATCCTGCTTGACCCCCTCCTGACGGACGAAATTGGCCAGGTAGGCGTTGTCATCCCGAGGTGGCGCCTGCGTCTGTTGCGCCTGCTGCAACCGCTGCTGCGCCGTGTGCAGCGCGCCGTCGATGGCGGTTTCATCGAGCCGCAACCGCCCGGCCAGGGTATCGGCGATGCCCGCCAGCAACAGCTGGGTATCCGCTTCCAACCCCGCGCGCCGGTTCTCCTGCTGCAGATGCAGAATGTCGCGTCCGAGCGACACGCCGGCGGCATACGCCTGCTTGTCCGCCTCGCTGGCCAGCGCGGGCGGCTCGGCCGCCTGCTGCCGTTCGGCCAGCAAGGTCTCTACCCGCCGGCGCTGCTGCGCCAGCTGCGCCGCCAAACTTGCGCTGCGCTGTTCGGCCCGCGTTAACGAAGCGGCCAGCACGCTCACTTCAGGCACCGGCGCAACGGCCTGCCGCAATCCCTTCAGGGCATCGGCCAGCGGCCGAATATCGACGACGGCCGGTTCCCGTTTCGGCGCCGCGGCGGCCTGAGCCGCCGCCAACTGCCGCTCCAGCTGACGGATTTTCTCCGCCTGCTGTTGCACAGAGCGCTGCAACGACGTTAAACGAGCGCTGTCTGCGGCCGGTTTGGCGGCTGGTGCTGACGCCGATTTACGCGCGGTGTCTTCCCTGGGCGCGGCCGGTGGCGCCCGCCGCTGTTCGGCAAACTTCAACAGCGCGGGAATGCCGTCATCGGCGGCGCAAGCGGCCCCGCTCGCCGCCAACAGCAAAAGAGCCATCGCCCATCCTTGCGCGCATCGCTTCATGGCTACAGATTCTCAACCCGGCTGGACAGATCGGACATCAGCTCATGCTCGACGTCAGCGCAGAATTTCTCGGTTTTATATTGATAAAGAGCATCAATCGCTTTACGGGTACTCTCATCCACGTTGCCGCGCACCCCGGCATATCCCGAAGCGTTGGAAAGCAGGCCATTAAAATAGGCGATGCGTTTTTGGTAACTTTGCGGATTAATATTCTTTAATGAATTAACCCGCTGCTGACAAAGCGCGATGCGTTGCTCATCGGATTTATCATTAGGATTATTCTGTGAGATTTTTTTCACGGAATTCAGTTTTGTCTTGCTCCCGCCCGCACAGCCAGAAAGCGCCATAAAAGACAGCAGAAATAGGGTCAAACCCGCCCAACGGCGCCCGCCGCAAGCATTAATCATCGTTATCATTCCGTTTATAATCCTTTAATTGTCACTTAGGTCATCATTATGTGGCGAACGGCAGCAGCACATGCCTTAATTTGATTAATCAAAATGGGTTAGGTAGCAAAAAATCCCTATCACGCAATGCGATAGAATAATTCACTACCGGTGCAATTGTTATTTAATTGTTAACCAATTAGGTCTAAACGCTGGCTAAACGCGAATAAGAAACCCCATTCCCTCATGAACAAACAACCATGAAATAACAATAAAAACAATAAATTATGTTTTATATTTTGTTTCTAAAGGGAAATGCATCATCTGCTGCCTCAGAGCGATATTAGCAAAACAATATTGTGAATTGTAGGTGTCACCCTATTTCCCCCGATCTAATATCTCGCATATCGTTATTTATATAGTGATTTATACTGGATAATATTTGTATACGATCTATTGATTTTAAAGCAAATATATTTCTTTTTCCTTTTGGTTTTATATTCTGAATTTGACTTAATTTAATAAAATCTATTTCCAAGCAATACTATTATTTGCAAGAATATTCCCAGCAACACGCCACACGTAAAAAACGTATTTTATTTACCAGAAAATCCATTATCGATTTTCCAAATCTCGTTATTTCTCATAAATAACGGATGTCGGCGTATTGCCCAGAGCAAAAGGATCTGGCTCCAACCGCACGGGCGGCGACATGGCGTTGCCACCGCCGCGGGGGATTTAGATGTGCTGTTCTTTTTATTTAAAAACTCTCTACAGGAACCTGAGAAATGAAACTGAATAAATTAATGCTGGCAACCATGATTGCTTTCGCTTCCGCATCTGTTGCTCATGCCGCATCTAATCAGGGCAGCGGTAAAGTCACCTTTACCGGCGAAATTATCGATGCGCCATGCAGCGTCGCGCCGGAATCCGTTGACCAAACCGTGCCGATGGGCCAGATCAGCAGCCGCATCTTGGCCAACCAGGGTAAATCCAGCATGCAGCCTTTCAACATCGAACTGAAAGATTGCTCCATCTCCACCATGAAAAACGTCAAAGTGACCTTTACCGGCACGCCTGATCCGGTTAACAACAAACTGCTGGCCCTGAGCGGCACGGCAACCGGCGCCGGCATCGTGATCTACGACAACCTGCACTCCAAAGAGGTGGAACTGGGCACCGCGACCGACGGTCAGGGCCTGAACGACGGCGACAACTCGCTGAAATTCGCCGCTTATCTGCAGGGCAGCAGCGCCTCAAGCGCCGTGGTGCCGGGCGACTTCACCAGCGTGGCGAACTTCACCCTGGCTTACCTGTAATACCCCACAGGGGATGTCTCAGGGCATCCCCCGCTTTATTGCAATTGCATGCCGAGGATACCGGCAAGGGAACAGGGAAAGACAGGGAGACGCCAGCATGACTATCCGCCTTTGCGGCCTGTTGCTCATCGCGCTCAGCGTCGGCAGCGCGGCGGCGGCAGCGAAAAATCAGGGCCACGGCAAAGTCAGCCTGGGCGGCACCATCGTTGAAACGCCGTGCGGCATCGCCAGCGACAGCCTGGATCAAACCGTCGATTTTGGTCTGATTTCCATGACCGACGCCTCGCAGGATGGGCAGTCGGTGCTGATCGGCAGCCGCCGCCATTTCACGATCAAACTGGTGAACTGCGAGCTGGCCAGCCAGGTGAAGCCTGACTTCATCTATCGCGCGGCCAACGTCACGTTCGACGGCACCGCCGACAGCGGGGATCCTTCCCTGCTCGGCGTTTACGGCGAGGCGAAGGGCGTGGCTATCGAGCTGTTGAACGATGCCGGCACGCCGATCCCGCTCGGCAGCACGACGGCGGATTACCAGATCGTCGCCGGCGACAACACGCTGCGCTTTGGCGCGCAGTTGCGCCTGCATCCCGACAAGGCGCGGGCGGGCGGCTTCAGCTCTCTGGCCAAATTCACCCTGTCTTATCTCTAGCGCCGGCGGGCGCTGCACAGCATTACGTATTCAGGTCGTACGGATGACCTGCTATTGGGCGCGGACTTGCCATGAGTGATTATGCTATGACGTCATTACTGACACGGAAACACCTACCTCTCCTCGTCATTCTGTCTTTCCTCTGGGTGCGTCCGGCATTTTCCGCCACGGAATTCAATACCGACGTCCTGGATATCGGCGAGCGCAGCAAAGTGGATCTTTCGCGTTTCTCCGATGCCGACTACGTCATGCCCGGCGCTTATTTGCTGGACATCAAGATCAACCAGAAAACGCTGCCCCAGCGCAGCATTCAGTATTTCCCGTCGCCGGATAACAAGAGCGGCAGCCAGGTGTGCCTGCCGCCTGATCTGGTGGAAAAAATGGCGTTAAAAGAAGAAGCGGCCAAAAAAATCACCCTGTGGCACGACAACCAGTGCGCCGACATTCGCGGCATCAAAGGCGCGACCATCTCCGATCGCATCGGCGGCGGCGTGCTGGCGATCACCATCCCGCAGGCATGGATGAAATACTCCGATCCCGACTGGACGCCGCCCGAGCAGTGGGACGACGGCATTCCCGGCCTGCTGCTGGACTACAACCTGAGCGGCCAGTTAGGCAAACAGAGCCACAACAACAACACCGCCCAGAACCTGAGCAGCTACGGCACGCTGGGCGCCAACCTGGGCCCCTGGCGCCTGCGCGCGGACTACCAGGCCAATTACAATCAGCAGGCCGGCGATCGCAGCACCGGTTTCGACTGGAACCAGATCTACGCCTACCGCGCGCTGCCGATGCAGGCCGCCAAGCTGACGCTGGGCGAGATCTATCTCGACTCCGGGGTGTTCGACGCCTATCGCTTCACCGGCCTCAATCTGGCCAGCGACGAGCGCATGCTGCCGCCGAACCTGCAGGGCTACGCGCCGGAAGTGCGCGGCATCGCCAAGAGCAACGCCAAGATCACCGTCTCACAGGAAGGCCGCACGCTGTACGAAACCACCGTGCCCGCCGGGCCGTTCGCCATCCAGGATCTCAACAGCTCGGTGCGCGGCAAGCTGGACGTCAAGGTGGAAGAGCAGGACGGCACCGTTTCGACCTTCCAGGTGGATACCGCCACCATTCCGTACCTGACCCGCCCGGGCTACGTGCGCTACAACGTGGCGCTCGGCAAAACCTCGGCCTACGACCACCGCACCCAGGGGCCGCTGTTTTCCGCCAGCGACTTCTCCTGGGGGCTGAGCAACGCCTGGTCGCTGTATGGTGGCGCGCTGCTCGGCGGCGACTATAACGCCTGGGCGCTCGGCCTCGGCCGCGATCTGAACGTGTTCGGCGCCATGTCTCTGGACGTCACCCAGTCGATCGCTCGCCTGCCCGGCGAGCCGACCGCCAGCGGCATGTCGTTCAAGCTCAACTACGCCAAACGCTTCGACGAGCTGAACAGCCAGATCACTTTCGCCGGCTACCGCTTCTCGCAACGCAAATTCATGAACATGTCGCAGTATCTGCAGGAGCGCTACGGCGATTACGACAAGAATTACAACGGCCGTCAGAAAGAGCTGTATACCATCACCGCCAGTAAAACCTTTATGGCGGAAGACAGCGCCAGGGCGATCACCACCTATCTGACTTACTCGCACCAGACCTATTGGGACGCGCGAACCCAGGATCGTTACGGGCTGTCGACCAGCAAGTTGTTCAGCATCGGCGATATCAGCAACATCACCGCCTCGCTGTCGGCTTACCGCACCTATTACCAGGGCCGCACCGACGACAGCGTGATGCTCAACTTCACCGTACCGATCGGCGATCGTCGGCGCGTCGGCTATGCGCTGCAAACCAACAACGGCGACGTCACGCAGACCGCGTCGTACAACGACTACAGCGATCCGGACAATACCTGGCAGGTCAGCGGCGGCTTTAACCAGTCCGGCAAATCGCTGGCGCGCGGGTACTACACCCACAACGCCTCGTTCGGCTCGCTGAACGCCAGCGCCTCTTACCAGCAGGACAGCTACTCGTCGATCGGCGGCTCGTTCCGCGGCGGCCTCACCGCGACCCGGCACGGTATCGCGGCGCATCAGAACTCGAGCAACGGCGGCAGCCGCATGATGCTCGACACCGACGGCATCGCCGGCGTGCCGATCAACAACGGCCGCGCCTACAGCAACCGTTTCGGGCTGGCGGTGATTTCCGACATCACCAGCTACTACAACACCGACACCCGCATCGACGTCAACAAGCTGGCGGACGACGTCGAGGCCACTCGCGCCGTGGTGCAAGGCACGCTGACCGAAGGCGCCATCGGCTACCGCCACTTCGAGGTGGTGAAAGGCAGTAAGCTGCTGGCCACCATTCGCCTCGCGGACGGCAGCGAACCGCCGTTCGGCGCCGCGGTGCTGAGCGAGAAAGGCCGCGAGGTCGCGGTGGTCAACGATGGCGGCTCGGTCTACCTGACCGGCGTGCAGCCGGAGGAAAAACTGGATGTCGCCTGGGAAGGCCAACGCCGCTGCCGCATCGTGATCCCGGGCGCCGCCAAGCCGCTGGACCAGCTGCTGCTGCCGTGCGCCACCCTGTAATCCGTAACGCTGAGAAATGATGACATGAACAAACACCCGATAACGCTACTGACCGCCGCCGGCCTGGCTCTGAGCGCCGTACTGCCCACCGCCGACGCGGCGATATCGCTGGATCGCACGCGCGCCGTTTATGTGAGCGACGCCAAATCGATCAGCCTCAATATCGTCAACGAAAACAAAGAGCTGCCCTTCCTGGCGCAGTCCTGGCTGGAGAACGAGCAGCATCAGAAAATCACCTCGCCGCTGGTGGTGCTGCCGCCGTTGCAGCGCGTGGAGCCGAGCGAGCGCAGCGTGGTGCGCATCACCAAGACGCCGGAAGCGGATCGCCTGCCGCAGGATCGCGAGTCGGTGTTCTACTTCAACCTGCGCGAGATCCCGCCGAAAAGCACCAAAACCAACGTGATGCAGCTGGCGCTGCAGACGCAGATCAAGCTGTTTTACCGGCCGAAGGCGATTGTCGCGCCCAAGGGTGAAGTGTGGCAGGAAAAGCTGGTGTTCCGTAAAAGCGGCGGCGCCATCACCGTCGATAACCCGACGCCGTTTTACATCACCCTGACCGGCATGACGCGGCAAACGCAAAAACAGGGCGGCGGCGCGATCGGCGGTTTTCAGCCGCTGATGCTGAAGCCGAAATCCAGCGAAAGCCTCAAGCTGCACGACACCGGCATGAACAGCTTCGTCATCACCTACATCAACGACTACGGCGGCCATCCGGAGCTGCGCTTCGTCTGCAATGGCGGCGTTTGCACCGCCGTGCCCGAGAAAAAATAAGGAGGTCCAGCATGGCTGAATTCACCGATCGACTGCGCCCTCTGCTGCTCGGCGCACTGCTGTGCGGCGGCGGCGCGCTGGCGGCAACGCCGCTGGGCGTGATCGAAGGCACCACCGGCACCGTCAGCTTTCACGGCGGTCTGCTCAGCTCTCCCTGCAGCCTGACGCCGGACAGTCGGGATCAGTCCGTCGATCTGGGCGACGTCAGCGCACGCGACTTCCGCAACGCCGGCGATCGCAGCGCGCCGGTGCGTTTTCGTCTCTCGTTCCGCAATTGCCTGCTGGGCGCGCGCGCGCTGGCGGATAACCCGGCCGGCCCGCGCAACGGCGATGCCGGCCGCCTCTACCTGCAGGGTGAGCAGGCCGCCACGCTGGTGTTTCTCGGCGAAAGCGACGTCGACAACCCGTCGCTGCTGAAGCTGAACGGCGGCGTACAGGGCATCGGCCTGCGGCTGCAAGACCAGCAGGGCCAGGCGCTGGAGCTGAATCAGCGCAGCCGCCCCTACATTCTGCAGCCCGGCAGCAACACCCTGTGGTTCAGCGCCAGCGTGGAATCCACCCAGCGGGCGGTGATGGCGGCCGGGTTCGCCGCCGTGGCGCACATTCAGGTGATTTACCTGTGAGGCTCGAGAACGCGATGAAAACTCAACTGACCAAACTCTGCCTGCCGCTGGCGATCGCCCTGGCGGCCCCCGCCGCCTGGGCCAACGGCTACGTCACGCCGGACGGCGGGCCGAAACAGTTCTATATCGATCTGAATCAAAGCAACATCACCAACCAGGTGGGGTTTACCAAACAGTTTCCCTATTCCTTAGGCGGTACCTATACCGGCAAGGCCTACTGCGATACGCCGATCCCCCGAAGCCCGCACTTTTACAAGTCGGATTCGGCGCTGCCCCCCTCGGACTACGGCAACGGCTTCTTGCAGTTGAACGACTTCCTGGATTTAAAAGCCGAAGTGTGGATTGCCGGCAACAAGAAGGCCTATGTCACGGTGCCTTTTTACAACGAATCCAACGAGTATCCCAATCACAGTTGCTCACCGCCCTATGTGCAGGTCAACAACTATGAAAGCGGTTCAAAAGGCCGCATCACCTTCCGGGTGCGTAAAAAAATCATCAACGGCGTCGAGATTAACGATCGGCAGATCATCGAGATGTTCGGCCGCCTCGGCTCAACCGACGGCGGTTTCGGCTCCAATCCGATGGCGCAGGTGTTTATCCAGTCCGCGATCCTTTACGTGCCGGATAAATGCGTGGTGAACGAAGGCCAGTTGATCAACGTGGAGTTCGGCGAGATCGGCGGCAGCGATCTCAACGGCTCGAACTACCCGCAAAGCATTCCGGTGCGCTTCCAGTGCGAGGGCGGCAGCTTCGAAGACGGTACGCTGAACATCAAGCTGGCGGTGTCGGGCACGGCGGCCGCCTTCAGCAACGAGGTGTTCAAAACCGACAAGAACGATCTCGGCATCCGGCTGACGCACAACGGCCAGCTGGTTATCCCGAATGAGTTTTACCCGGTGCCGAACATCGGCAACGGCGGCTCCTGGAACCTGGTGGCGGCACCGTTCGCCAACGGCGGCGCAGAGATCGGCGAAGGGGAATTCAACGCATCGGCCACCATCGTGGCGGCATTCCAGTAACCGAGGGAGGAACGAAAATGCGTCTACGCGCTTTAGCGCTGCTGAGCTGCGTGCCCTGGTGGTTTACCGCCATGCCGGCGACGGCGAACACCGAGCTTATCGGCGCGCCGGTGCAGTTCCACGGCACCGTGGTGAGCCGCCCGTGCAATATCGAACCGCAGTCCGCCGATCAACTGGTGGAGATGGGCACGGTGATCGTCAAAACCCTGTACCGCTACGGCCACACCACGCCGGTGCCGTTCAGCATCAAGCTGACCGACTGCAAGACCACGGTGTTCAAATCCGTCAGCGTGACCTTCAGCGGCACCGAAGACGGAGAGCTGCCGGGCAAGCTGGCGATCAACAACGGCGCGAACGGCGCCGCCATCGCCCTGTTTGATCATCAGGGTGCGGACATCTCTCTGAATAAGGCCACCAGCGCCGTCGCGCTGCAAAACGGCCCCAACAACCTGAACTTCACCGCCTACGTACAAGGGCGGCCGAGCGCGATTCAGAACCAAAGCATTACCGAAGGCGAATTCACATCCGTCGCCAATTTTGTGCTGGCGTACCAATAAGCCCGCACCGCCCCAGGGAAATCAGGAAAACGACCGGCGCGCAATCGCCGGCAATGGGCCGTCACCGTTCGCTCCGGCGCGGCCTTTTAAGGAGGCACCCATGCCAGATATTCGCTTCACGCTGTTCGACAGCGATAACTTCTACCAGCAGGGGCTGCGTCTGCTGCTGCAGGATTATCTGCACTCCCTGAACGAATGCCAGCGCCGGTACCCGCAGTTCTCGCCGCTGGCGCTGCAGGCGTTGGATAACATCGAAATCGTGCTCCGCACGCCGGAAGAGCGCTGGGGCTGCGCCTGCTGTTACCAGAGCCCCTACGGCATCCCGCGCCAGCGGCAGCTGACTCTGCTGATCCTCGACGACACGACCCAGCAACAGGTGAAAAACCTGCCGCCGCTGTTCAGCATCCATCGGCGCGATTCGGCCTACGCCATCCGCCTCAAGTTGCAGATGGCGCTGGAGAAATTTATCCAGCATCCGTGGATGGCGCTGCACGCCGCCGGCATGTGGAAATGCCAGGCCTGCCGCATCGCCGCGCTCAGCCACTGCGAAAAAAAAGTGTTGGGGTTGATGAGCAGCGGCATGTCCGCCTGCAGCATCGCCGGCCTGCTGCAGCGCAGCCAGAAAACCATCAGCGCCCATAAACGCTCGGCGATGCGCAAGCTGAACGTGCGAAAAAACAGCGAGCTGAATAAGGTGCTGCTGAATCAGCGCGGGCTGAGTTGACTGACAACGGACTCGCGAGTGCCGAAAGAGTGGTTTACTCTGAATACTCATTTTCGCACTGCAAAGCGAGCCGGAATCCATGCCCAGAACAGCCAAAGTCGTTGACGTTCCCGCCCTCGGCGAGCTCGATCGCCAGGCGGGTCATCTTAGCCACCAGCTGGCGCAGGCTCTGCGTCAGGCCATCCACCGCGGCGATCTGAAAGCGGGCGATCTGCTGCCCTCGACGCGCCGGCTGTCGGCGGCGCTGGATCTGGCGCGCGGCACGGTATTGGAAGCCTTTGCTCAGCTGACGGCGGAAGGCTTTCTCGAACCGCAGCCCGGCTCCGGCACCCGGGTCGCCCACTATCAGGCGCCGCGCCGCACGCCGCACGCCACGGCACAGGCGAGTTCGGCGGTAGCGGTTCCGCTTTCTTCACAGGCGCAGCATCTGGCGCGCTTTGCCACGCAGGCGCGGGCGCTGCCGCCGGTACCGTTCACTGTGTCAGTGCCAATCGGCGATACCGCGCCCGACGATATCTGGCGGCGGCTCGGCAACCGCATCCGCGCCCGCGGCCCCGGCGCGCCGTCGGGCTACGGCGATCCGCTGGGCGCACTGCCGCTGCGCGAAGCCATCTGCGACTATGTGCGCCGTTCCCGCTCGGTAAACTGTACGCCGCAGCAAATCCTCATTACCTCCGGCACCCAACAGGGACTGTATCTGGCCGCGCAGATCCTGTTGGACGCCGGCGACAGCGCCTGGGTCGAAGATCCTGCCTACGCCGGCATTACCGCCATTTTCGATAGCCTGTTCCGCGATCGGCGCATGATTAGGGTGCCCGTCGCCGACGACGGCATCGACGTCGCCGCCGGCGTGCGCCTGGCCGCCAATGCCCGCGCCGCCTTTGTCACGCCGTCGCATCAGTATCCGCTGGGCATGCCGATGAGCATGGCGAAAAGAAGCGCCCTGCTGGCCTGGGCCAGAGAGCGACAAGCCTGGATCGTGGAAGACGATTACGACAGCGAGATGCGCTACGCCGGCCACCCGTTCCCTTCGCTGCAGGGGCTGGCGCCCGAGCGGACGCTCTATCTCGGCACCTTCAGCAAGGTGCTGTTCCCTTCGCTGCGGCTGGGTTACGCCGTCGTGCCGCCGCCGCTGGTCGACGCCTTTTGCGGCGCCAGGATCCTGATGGATCGCCATCCACCCAGCGCGGATCAATACGTGCTGGCCACCTTTATCGCCGAAGGGTATCTCGACCGGCATATCCGCAAAATGCGCGGCGTCTACGCCGAGAAGCGTCGGGTGCTGATCGAGGCGATCAACGCTTACATCCCGGCCGAGCTGGCGGTGGTGCAGCCCTGCGATCAGGGCATGCACATGGTGCTGTGGTTGAGAAAAGATCTCGACGACGTGCGGGTCGCCCTGCAGGCCAACGAAGCCGGGTTGGCGCTGCGGGCGGTGTCGCCGATGTATGCGCCCGACCACGGTGAGCCGGGCCTGGTGCTGGGGTTGGGCGGTTACGCCGACCGCCAGGTGCAACAGGCGGTGGAACGGCTCGGACAGGTGATCCTGGCCTGCGCCGGCAGCGGCGCCTAGCGGGAAAAACGTTTGGCGCCGAACACGCAAACCACCACGCCGGCCATCACGGCGATCATCATCGGCTGGACGGTTTCCTGCAGCAGCCAACCCGCCAGCGCCAGGCCGAAGAATGGCTGCAGCAGCTGCAACTGCCCGACGGCGGCGATGCCGCCCTGCGCCAGGCCGCGATACCAGAAAATAAACCCAATCCACATGCTGAACACCGAGACGTAAACCAGCGACAGCCAGGCAGCACCGCTGACCACGGGCCAGGCGGCCGGTGCCGCCAGCCAGGTGGCCGCCAGCGTCAACGGCAAGGCGACCACCAGCGCCCAGGAGATCGCCTGCCAGCCGCCGATCCGGCGCGACAGCACCGCCCCTTCGGCATAACCCAGGCCGCACAGCAACACCGCCCCGACCATCAGCGCATCCCCTTGCCAGGCGCCGCCGCTCCCCTGGCTCAACGCGAAAGCGCCCACCAGCACGGCGCCGACGCCTGAAAAAGCCCAAAAAGCGGGCTTGGGCCGCTCTCCGCCGCGCAAAACGCCAAAACCGGCGGTCGCCAGCGGCAGCAGGCCGATATACACCAGCGAATGCGCCGACGTGGTGTGCTGCAGCGCCAGCGCCGTCAGCAGCGGAAAACCGATGACTACGCCAAGCGCCACAAACAGCAACGGCGGCAAATCGGCCCGCGTCGGCCGCGCCTGCCGGGTGATCAGCAGCGCACACAGGGCCAGCAAAGCGGCGATCGCCGCCCTGACCGCCGTCAGAAACAGCGGATCGAGCTCCAGCACCGCCACCCGGGTGGCGGGCAACGAGCCGCTAAAGATAATCATGCCAAGAAAACCGTTCATCCAGCCCTGGGCCGAATGCCCGGCGGCGGGATGTGCAGGGGTAACAACGAGAGTTTTTGCAGACTGACTGTCCGTCATGTGAACGCTCCGCACGCCTGAGGCATACCGAAATCGGCAACCCGCGAGGCGATGTCATAGTGAAAGAGAACATCGTTGCCCGGCGTCGCTTGCCGGGGCTGCGTTCTATTTTTCAGATAAAGCGGTTCACAGACAGGTCCAGATAGTGAAATTTTTACTGTGCCGGTTAGCAAAGCGCGCCGCTAACGCCAAAGAAGGGCGTTTTTCGGGCTGTCCTTGGCCGTTTGGCGGCCCTGCCTGCGGGGTATCATGGACTTTTATGCGTTTTTGTAGAACAGGACAAGGTGCGGCGCCGTGGTGAAACCCTTCTTACGCAGTGGCAGTTTGGATGACGTGCTGGCTTTAGGCGAGAACGGGCAACCGGTCTACGCCTGCGCGCAGCAGTTGCGGGAAACCCTGCGCCTTCGCCGGCAGCAGCAGGCCGCCGACTGTCTGGCGATCCCCCAGCCGAACGAAAGCGGCACCCGCATCGACTGGTATGCGCCCTTCCCCGGCAAAGTCACCTCCTGGCTGGCGGCGAGCGATGCCCAGCGCGCGCAGGCGGTACGGCACCTGGAACACTGCCTGGCGACCTTCCGCAGCCTGACGGAACAGGCCCTGGCGACCGATCACCCCAGCCATCGCCTGTTCGGCGCGCTGCTGGCCAAAGCGATGCACATACCCGACCCCAACCACGTTTACCTGGTGGACGATCGGCCGGTGCTGACCTTCTGGGGCTTTATCAAGCCGCAGGCGCAGAGCCCGGACGATCCGTTGGCCTGCCTGCGTCCGATCGAATCGGAAGTGGAAAAACCGGCGCCGATCGCTGCCGCTCCGCGCAAACCGGCCGTTGTCGAACCGGTAAAGCCGGCCCCGGCCGCCGAGCCTGAACCGGTACCCGCTCCGGCGGCGCCCGTCGAATCCCCCGCCGCCGTTCGCCCGCGCCGGCGCTATGCTCTCTGGCTCTTGCCCATACTGTTGCTAGGCAGTGCGGCGCTGGCCGCCTGGCTGCACCGCTCGCCGCCGCCGCAACCGGCGATGCCGGCGGAGGTCCAGCATCCGGCGCCGCCGGAAAAAGCCGCCGCGCCGTTGCCCAAGCTGCGCTTGCCGCTGGCGCACGCGACGCTGATGCCGCCGCCACCGGCGCCGGTCATCCCGCAGCCGGCGGACAAAAATGCGCTGGTGCTGCCGCCCGAGGCGGTGAAGGCCGGCTCCACCCGTTTCCTTAACGGCAAATGGCGCGCCACGGTAGCGCTGAAAGATCCGATCACCGGCAAGCGCCCCGGTCTGCAATACCGTCTGAACGGTGGCAAGGGCAGCGCTGTCATCGCCTACGGCGACGGCGTCAGCTGCCGGGTGGCGGTCGAAGCCGGGCTGATGCAGTCCGGCAATCTGGTGATCAACAGCCGCACCAAGGCGCGCTGCAGCGACGGCAGCCGCTACCAGATCCCGGAAATCGTCTGCCGCCAGGGCGAGACCGGCGCGGCAGAGTGCACCGGCCGCTACGATGCGGACACCACCTATCCCATGACGTTCAAGCGCGAGAGTAAATGATGCTGGCACCCCTTACGGACTACAAACACGGCATTACGCTGATCCAGGACAGCGGCATTCAGTTTCTGGACTTTGCCCTGACGCCGCTGCTGGACGCCGAGTTTCCCGGCAAATTCGTGCGCAAGACCGCCAGCGGCCCACTGCTGCGCCTGCAATGGGAGGCCGAGAGCGGCAAATACCAGTTGCCGGCCGTGGGCGACCAGGCCGCCGAAGTGGTGCGGCCGGAGTTCAGCTACCCGCTGCAGCAGTCGCTGCGCCTGCTGGATAAGCTCTGGCTGCCGCTGCCCTTCTTGCGCCACACCCCGGCGGGTCTGTTTTTGTCGGGCCCGGACAACTGGGCGCGCCTGCAGGTGGTGCAGCTGGATGAACCGGATCAGGACGGCAACCTGCTGCGGGTGGTGCTGGCCTTCGACACTCGCGCCGCCGCGCCCGGCCAGGAGGCGCTGGCGCCGGGCGAAAGCGATCTCGGCGCCGATCTGAGCTTCGCGCTGGCGCACCGCAACCACGAGCTGGGCGAGTTCCTCGATCTGACCTGGGTGGACGGCTGGCTGCGCGAGGCGTTCAGCCAGCGCGCCGCCGAGCGGGAGCAGCGCGCCGAAGTGGAGATCAACGCCGGGCTGAAAACCTTCGAGTATCAGGCGCACTACCTCAACCTGCTGCACATGCTCGGCCACCAGCTGGCGGTGCCGCAGATAAAAATGGCGGCGGCGACGCTGCAGCAACCGGCGATCGACGTCGATCTGGTGCTGGACGTCGGTAACTCGCACACCTGTGGCGTGCTGGTCGAAGACCACCCGGAAGAGAGCAACGGCCTGAAGCAAACCTACGAGCTGCAGCTGCGTTCGCTGTCCAAACCGCACCGCGTCTACAACGAACTGTTCGAGAGCCGGGTGGAGTTTTCTCAGGCCAGCTTCGGCAAGCCGCATCTGTCGTTCCAGAGCGGGCGCGACGACGCCTTCCAGTGGCCGTCCATCACCCGCGTCGGCCGTGAAGCCGCGCAGCTGGCGCAGCGGCGAACGGGCCATGAAGGCACCACCGGCATTTCCAGCCCGCGCCGCTATCTGTGGGACGAAGAGCGCTATGCGCCCGGCTGGCGCTTCAACGAGCGGCACGAGCCGATGGCCGCCGCCGCGCCGTTGACCACCCTGATCAACGACGAAGGCGTGCCGCTGTCCACCCTGCCGACGGCCGAACGGCTGCCGGTGTTCGCCGCCCATTACAGCCGCAGCGCGGTGATGAGCCTGATGCTGAGCGAGCTGCTGGCGCAGGCGCTGATGCAGATCAACAGCATCGCCCAGCGCAGCCGCATGCCGAACGCCGCCGCGCCGCGCCGTTTGCGCGCCATCATTCTGACGCTGCCTTCGGCGATGCCGAAACCGGAGCGCGAGATTTTCCGCCGCCGCATGCAGGAGGCGATCGGGCTGGTGTGGAAGGCCCTCGGCTGGCACCCGCAGGATGCGCCGTTCGACGGCGCGCACGCCCGCTTCCCGGCGCCGCTGGTGCAGATGGAGTGGGACGAGGCCACCTGCGGTCAGATGGTCTATCTGTACAACGAAACCCAGGTGAACTTCGCCGGCCGCACCGACGCCTTTTTCGCCGCCATGGCCCGGCCCGACCGGCCGCTGGCGCCAGGTGAGCAGGCGGGAAAAACGCTGCGTATCGCCTCCATCGACATCGGCGGGGGCACCACGGATCTGGCGATCACGCACTATTCGCTCGACGACGGCGTGGGCAACAACATCAAAATCAACCCGCGCCTGCTGTTCCGCGAGGGCTTTAAAGTCGCCGGCGACGATATCCTGCTGGACGCCATCCAGCAGTTTATCCTGCCCGCCGTGCAGCAGGCATTCGAAACCGCCGGCGTGAGCGCCGCCCCGGCGCTGATGGACAGGCTGTTCGGCAACGAAGGGCGCATGGACGGGCTTTCCACCCTGCGTCAGCAGGCCGCGCTGCAGATCTTCATGCCCGCCGGACGCGCGCTGCTCGGCGCCTATGAAGAATACGACCCGCTGGACAACCGGGCGGAAATCGCCGCCAGCCTCGGCGATCTGCTGCCGCAGCCGCCGACGCCGCAGGTGCTGGCGTTTATCAACGGCGAAGTGCAGCGCGAAGCCGACAGCAACGCCTTCGATATCCTGCACACCCCGCTGGTGATCCGCCTGGCCGATCTGCACGCCGCTTTCTTGTCCGATCGCATCGGCATCGGCCGCTGTCTGCGCCTGCTGGCCGAAGTGGTGGCGCTGTATACCTGCGACGTACTGCTGCTGACCGGCCGCCCGGCGCGCTTCCCCGGCGTGCAGGCGCTGCTGCGCCATCTGCAGCCGCTGCCCGCCAGCCGCATTCTGCCGCTCGAGGGGTATCACACCCGCAGCTGGTACCCGTTCAACAAACGCGGCCGCATCGACAACCCGAAATCCACCGCTGCGGTGGGCGCCATGCTGTGCCTGCTGGCGATCGATCTGCGGCTGGAGAGCTTTTACTTCAACGTCGGCGATTTCCAGCCCTACTCCACCATTCGCTATCTGGGCATGCTGGACGGCAACAACATGCTGGCGGACGATAACGTCTATTACCGCGACATCGATCTGGATCGCGCCGATTTCGCGCTCGATCCCGCCGGCAGCTTCCAGCTGCGCGGCCCGCTGCGTCTGGGGTTCCGCCAATTGGACAACGAACGCTGGCCGGCCTCGCCGCTCTATACGCTGACCATCAATGACGCCCAGTTGGCGCGCAAGCTGGCCGGCGACACGGTGATCAGCCTGCGGCTGGCCATCACCGCCAGCGCCGAGCAGGGCGCCGAGAGCGTCAAGATCGCGCAGGCGCTGCTGGCCGACGGCAGCCCCGTCCCGGCGCACCACCTGCAACTGAAACTCAATACCCTGGCTGCCAGCGCCTCCGGTGCGACCCACTACTGGATAGACAGCGGGAGCATTTACCCACGATGAACACACAAACCTTCGCCCCAGCGGCCCCGAATAACGCGCTCAGCGCCGGCATATTGCAGGCGATCGACTGGGTGGACGCCGCGCGCCGCCAATCCCCTCGCCTGGAGCGGGAGGCCGATCGCCTGATACAGCGTCTGCGCCGTTGCCATAACCGCGCCGCACGGTTGGAAAACACATGCCCTGCGCAGGTCGCCATCGGTTTGTATGGCCACAACGCCGCCGCCAAGGCCCATCTGCTGGCGGCGCTGGCGCCTGGCGCAAAGCACTTCAACGCGGACCTTTCGCTCGCGGTGCGCTACTGCACGGCGGCCGAGGCGGGGCCCGCCGAGTATCCGATCGCCCTCGCCCTGCTCAATGAAGCGCAGTGGCTGGCCATCACGCTCGATGCCGCCGCGATGGGCGGCTTCCGGCTGGACTGGGACGCCCGCGCGATCGCCGGCCATCTGCAAACGTTGGCGCGCCACCGCCAAGCCATCGCCCCCGACGGCCTCAGCGACGGCGATGTGCTGGCGCTGTGGGATAGCCAACGCCGCCACGGCGACAAGGGGCAACAGACGCTGGACAGGCATTTCTGGCCGCAGGCCGTGGCGCTGGCGCCGCAGCTGAGCATCGACGATCGCGCGCGCCTGTTTGCGCCGCTGTGGGGAGAGGAACCGACGCTGACGACGCATTATCGCCAGCTGGCACACACGCTGCATGCCCTCGGTGACAGCCGGCAGGTTCATGCCCCGCGCCGCGCCTTGACGCTGCTGACCGCGAGCGCCGCACCGGAAAACACGGCAATCGTCGTGATGGCCGAACACGGCGCTGAACGGGAGATCGCGCTGAGCGATCTGGTCTGGCTGACCGCCGAAGTCACCACCGTTCTGCCGCAAACCGCGCAGGCGGGCCTGCCCGCCGACGTGGCGCTGATCGACCTGCCCGGCAGCTGCGCCCGCCCGCAGGCGGAACCGACGCAGCGGCTGCAACAGGCGAAACGCGCCCATTTGCTGGCCCGCTGCGCGGACGGCCTGCACGCCAACCTGCTGCTGGTGGCCGATGCCGCCGCCACGCCGCAGGACGCCGCGCGCATCGGCCAGGCACTCGCCGGTTGGGTCGACCACACCCAGGGGGAAACCCCGGCGCTGCGCCAGCGCCGCAAACCCGGTTTAATCTGGGCGATCACGCCGTTCGACCCACGCCAGGAAGGCAAACCGCGCCCTGACGACGCCGTTCAGCGCCAGGTCGGCGAACCCGGTGACAGCTGGGCCACACTGCTGGCGCTGGATGAGCAGGATTGCCGCCGCATGGTGAACTACCTGGCCGCACAGGCACGCCCGGCCCACAAGCAAGCGCGCCTGCTCGAGCTGCGCGAAGAGTTGCAGCGCGAGCTGACGGAAAGCCTGCTCGGCAACTGGCTCACCGCCGCCGATCCATACGCGACCCAGCAACGCGCCCAACAGCTGCTGCGCGCGCTGCAGGCGCAGGCCGGCCGCCACGGCGAACTGCTGGAACGATTGTTGCCCCAGCGCGATACGCTGCGCCAGCTTTACCAGCAACAGCAGCACGCCGCGCCGACCCCGGCGACGCCTGCGCCGTTCGGGCTCGACATCGATCTGTTCGGCGCACCGGAAACCCCGGCGCCCGGCGAGCCCCCCACGTCACCCTTTGCCACGCGGATATTCGCGGATTGGATCAACCATCTGCGCAGCCTGCCGGACAGCCGCCGGTTGCTGGATCTGCTCGGCGTCGACAAACCGCATCTCGAACTGCTGGTTGATGCGTTGATCGGCGCCGCCTGCCGCCAGCAGCTCGATGATGAGCTGGAGCGCGCGCTGTGCGCCGGCGGCCTGCCGGAACAGGGGGAAGATCGGCAGATCAGCCAGGCGTTGGCGCTGTTGGGCGACTTCGTCGCCTGGCTCGGCTTCCAGCGGCGCGATGCGGCAACGCGCCCCGAGAGCCGCGTCAATCCCGGCCAACCGATCTTTACCCCGCCGCCGCAGCCGGCGGTGGACTGGAGCGGCCAGCAGCGGCTAACCCGGCTGGCGCCGACGCCGACCAAAAATACCGCGTTTTATATTTATGACTGGCTGATCGGCCTGCAAACCCTGCTGGCGGAGAATGCCGCGATGGATAGCGCACTTGGTGAGGCGCAGCGTGCTAAGCTGGAGGAGATCGTGGCCGCTTTGCGATAAGCGGCGGCGCTGACAGCAATAGGGGAGAAAAGAGGATAAATCGGGCACGACCGCTTAAGCTAAAGAGTCACGTACCGCTCTTGGGAGAGAACCATGCCCCCTTTCAGCCTGAAGAATATCGATCATGTGGTTCTGCGCGTGCGCGATATGCAGAACAGCCTGCGTTTTTATACCCAGGTCATCGGCTGTGATATCGCCAAACAGCGGCCGGATTTGGGGCTGATGCACCTGCGCGCCGGAACGGCCATGATCGATCTGGTGGATATTAACGGCGTGTTGGGGAAAAAAGGCGGCACGGCGCCCGATCCTCACCGGCAAAATGTCGATCACATCTGCCTGCGCATCGATCCTTTCAACGAGGACGAGCTGTTGGCCTATCTGCGATCGCAGGGGATCGGCGTTGATCCCGCCGAATCGCGCTATGGCGCTGAAGGCGACGGCCCGTCCATTTATTTCAGCGATCCGGACGGCAATCGCGTGGAATTGAAGGGGCCGGCGATCGGCTAGATCCTGGCGCTCCCGTTGATGTCGGACAGCCGTTGGCGATCCGTCACCCGCAGTGATTTGTTTTTAAATTGAATGATGCCGTCCGCCGCGAGCTGCGCCAGCGCGCGGCTCAGCTGTCTGACGGAGATGCCCAATCTCGCCGCCAGCGCCTCCCGGTTTTCCAGCTCAATCAATTCCCCTTCGTTCTTTATCTTGAATAATAAAAATTTTCGCAGTTTATACTCCGCCGTAAAAACGCCGTTCGCATGCAGCAAAGAGGCATTCAGCAGCTTATTGCTCAATTGCCGGCAGATAAAGGTGAGGAACGCCGGGTCGCTCAGGGCGTGATTGTTGATGGCCTCTATCGGTGCCGCGAGGAGCAGCGCGTCGGTCACCGCCTGCACGGTGCTGAACAGCGTGCGCTGCGCCTGGGAGAACAGCTCCAGATCGCCAATCACCGAGAAATCCGTTTCGAAGGAAAAGACAATGTGCGCGCCATTCACATCAAAATTCTCAACCTGCAATTTTCCCTGCACGAGAAAAAACAGGTGGGTCAAACGATCGCTTTGCGTCACCAGGTATTCGCCGGCTTCGACGCTGACCAGGCGCAGTGCGGCGAGCAGCGTGGGCGAAAGCGCCGTTCGCAGATCGTGAGCGTCGATAAAAGCTTCTTTTAGCTTGCTGTCACCGACCGTTTTCAAGGCGATTCACTCCCAGGGCTCATCCTTAAACGTCTTACATCCTCGCTTTCGACTGCGTTCAGCATAGCCGACGCGCTTCAGAACGAAAAAGGACATCTGACCTTTTTTGCCTTAGGTCCTCTGGGTACTTTCTCCGCATAGCCCACCCGAGGAGATGGCCATGCGACATATTTTGATAGATACCGATACTGCTTCCGACGATGCCGTCGCGCTGCTGATGGCGTTGCGCGCACCCGACGTAAAGGTGGAAGCGATCACCACCGTCGCGGGAAACTGCCCGCTTGAACAGTGCGTCAAAAATGCACTTATCTGCGTGGAAAAAGCGGGAACCTATGCGCCCCCGGTTTATGCCGGCATGGCGAAACCGCTTTTCCGAACGCGTTATCATTCGCACCATATTCACGGCGAAGACGGCATGGGCGACATGGCCTTGCCCGATCCGCGCCAGAGCGCCGAACCCGTTCATGCCGTGGACGCCATCATCGACTGCGCCGCACGGTTCAATGGCGAGCTGGAAATCGTCACCCTCGGGCCGTTGACCAATCTCGCGATGGCGGTGCTGAAAGCGCCCACGCTGGCCGAAAAAGTGAAGAGGGTTTATGTGATGGGCGGTTCCGGGCTGATGCCCGGCAATATCACCCCGCTGGCCGAATTTAATTTTTACGCCGATGCCGAGGCCGCGCATCTGGTGCTCACTGCCGGGCTGCCGCTCACCCTCGTTGGCTGGGAGATCGGCATGGGGGAAGCATTTATCAACGAACGCGATATAGAGCGATTGAATAATCTCGGCGAACTGGGGCGCTTTGCCGTGCGCTGCAATCGCACGCTGATGGCGTTCAACGCCATGCGCACCGAACGTAAAGGCTTTGATTTGCCCGATCCGACCACCATGGCGGTGGCGCTCTACCCGGACATCGTCGAAACCAGTCTGGAGGCGTATTCCTGGGTTGAATATAAAAGTGAAAGGTCTTACGGCCATTACGTCATCGATTCCACCCACCTGACCGGCGAACCGGCCAATGCGCGCGTGATCACCCGCATCAAACCCGGCCTGTTTAAAGAAAAGCTGTTCTCGTTGTTATCTCAGCCGTTAATGAAATAAGTGGCCCGTATGAAATTCGATCCAAGAAAATTGAAGAAAGTGGAATTACACGTCCATTTGGATACCTGTTTAAGCTACCACTATGTCAAAAAGGTCGACCCGCAAATAACCAGAGCGGCATTTAATCGGCAATTTATCGCGCCGAAGCGATGCGCCGATCTGGGGAACTTTTTAAGCAAGATAGCGCCGCAAATAGATCTATTACAGACACGCCAGGCGATAACGCTGGCCGTCGGGGACTTATTCGCGCAGTTGGCGGCGGATAATGTCATCTATGCCGAGCTGCGCTTCGCGCCGCTGCTGCATACCCGGCTGGGATTAACCGGCGAAGCGGTGGTCGAGACGGTGCTGGCGGCCATGCATCACGCATCACGGGCTTACGGCATCGCCGCCGGGCTGATCCTGTGTACGCTGCGACATTTCGACGCGGCCGCCAGCCTGCAAACGGCGAAACTGGTTATCGATTATCAGGGAAGCGGCGTGGTGGCGCTGGATTTGGCCGCCGATGAAGCGCGTTACCCGCTGGCCAATCACGTAGCGGCCTTTCGGGCGGTGCGCGAAGCCGGCGGCAACGTCATCGCCCACGCCGGCGAGGCGAAGGGCGCCGACAGCGTACGGGAAACGCTGGAGCAGCTACAGGTGTCGCGCATCGGCCACGGCGTCAGGAGCATCGAGGATGCTGCCCTTACCGAGCGTCTGATAGCCACCGGCGTCCTGCTCGAGATCTGCCCCAGCTGCAATCTCGTCTGCAATCTGTTCGACAGCATCGACGATCATCCGATAGATCGGCTGAAAAGGATGGGAGTGCGGCTGAACGTGAATACCGATGCGCGCACCGTCGCCGACACCACGCTGAACAAGGAGTACCAGCTGTTGCATGACGCCTTCGGCTGGCAGGATGACGATTTTAACCGCAGCAACCGACAGGCGCTGGAGGCGAGTTTTCTCGACGGCAACACTAAAATGAAATTAATGAATCAGCTCAAGGCCGGGCCAATGTGACCCGGCACGTGTCAAGGCTGAGCGGGTTTTAACGCCCCTGCGCCGCCAGCGCCTGGGCACAGGCCCAGGCCGAACTCCAGGCCCACTGGAAGTTGTAGCCACCCAGCCACCCGGTCACGTCCACCACTTCGCCGATGAAATAGAGCCCCGGCACCTTGTGGGCCTCCATCGTCTTGGAAGAAAGTTCGTTGGTGTCGACGCCGCCGAGCGTCACTTCCGCCGTGCGGTAGCCTTCGGTGCCGTTCGGCTGCACGCGCCAGTTCTGCAACAGATCAACCAGCGCCGCTTGTTGCGGCGCATTCAGCTGCTTCAGCGTCGCCTCCGGCAGTTGTCCCAGGGTCTGCAAGCACTCCACCAGCCGCTTCGGCAAATGCAGCGCCAGAGTGTTTTTCAGGCTTTGGTTCGGGTGTTCTTGGCGTTGGTTATCCAGGAAGCCCGCCAGATCCAGCTCAGGAAGTAAGTTAACGCTCACATACTCACCCGGTTGCCAGTAGCTGGACAGCTGCAATACCGCCGGGCCGGAGAGACCGCGATGGGTGAACAGGATGCTTTCACGGAAGCTGACGCCGTTCTCGGCGGTGATCACCGCCGGCACCGACACGCCGGACAGCGTTTGCACATGCTCCAGCAGCGGCTTATGCAGGGTAAAAGGCACCAGCCCGGCGCGCGTCGGCAGCACCCTGAGGCCGAACTGCTCCGCCAGCTTGTAACCGAACGGCGAAGCGCCCAGCCCCGGCATGGACAAACCGCCGCTGGCCACCACAAGTGAGCGAGCACTCACTTTTTCACCATTCAGCGCCAGCGCGTAACCATGTTCGGTTTTCTCCACGCCCAGCACTTCGCTGTGCAGGCGCATCGTCACCTGGCCCAGCTCGCACTCTTTGACCAGCAGATCCACCACCTGCTGCGCCGAGTCGTCGCAGAACAGCTGCCCCAGCGTTTTTTCATGGTAGGCGATGCCGTAGCGGTTGATCAGATCGATGAAGTCCCACTGGGTGTAGCGCGCCAGCGCCGACTTGCAGAAGTGCGGGTTGTTCGACAGATAGGCCGCCGGTTCGGCGTACATGTTGGTAAAGTTGCAGCGCCCGCCGCCGGACATCAGGATCTTGCGGCCCGGTTTTTTGCCGTTGTCGAGCAGCAACACGCGGCAACCGAGTTGCCCCGCCTGCGCGGCGCAAAACATGCCGGCGGCACCCGCCCCAATCACTACGACATCAAACTGTTCCACCTGAGCCTCACTTATCAAAACCACAATCGCGACAAAAGAGCGCCATATTACGCCGTTTCGCCGCCGGTCACCGCCAAATTCACGGCGGCAGATTGTAAAGCCCCGGCGCCGCCAACGCCATAGTAAGAAAATATTACAGAGGTCAGAGGAGAATAACGCATTGATATTCCATATTTTTGTTATAGGCGCGTCATCGTTTCGTCATGTCCAAATCAAAAAAACGTCATATTTTCCTTTTCCCCGGCCCCGGTTGTCACTGATAATGCGCGGCGTTCATGTCCACAAACTGGCGTAACGCTTATGCTGCATTTGTTCGCTGGCCTGGATTTCCATACCGGCCTGATGTTAATTCTCGCATTGTTGTTCGTGTTGTTTTATGAAGCCATCAACGGTTTTCATGATACGGCCAATGCGGTCGCTACAGTTATTTATACCCGCGCCATGCGCTCGCAACTTGCGGTCGTGATGGCAGGTTTGTTCAACTTTCTTGGCGTAATGCTCGGCGGTTTGAGTGTTGCTTACGCCATCGTCCACTTGCTGCCTACCGATCTGTTGTTGAACGTCAGTTCAGCACACGGATTAGCCATGGTCTTCTCCATGCTGTTGGCGGCAATCATCTGGAACCTCGGCACCTGGTATTTCGGTCTGCCGGCCTCCAGTTCCCATACGCTGATAGGCGCAATCATCGGTGTCGGTTTAACCAACGCCCTGATGACCCACACTTCGGTGGTGGATGCGCTTAACGTCCCGAAAATGATTGGCATTTTCCTTTCTCTGCTGTTCTCGCCGCTGGTCGGCATGATGGTGGCGGGAGTGATGGTGTTCGCCTTGCGCCGCTATTGGAGTGGCACCAAGAAACGCCAGCGTATCCACATGACCCCTGCGGAACGTGAAAAGGTCGACGGCAAACGCAAGCCGCCGTTCTGGACCCGTATCGCGCTGATCCTGTCGGCGATTGGCGTCAGCTTCTCGCACGGCGCCAACGACGGCCAGAAAGGCATCGGCCTTATCATGCTGGTGTTGATCGGCGTTGCGCCGGCCGGCTTCGTGGTCAATATGAATGCAACCGGTTATGACATCACCCGTACGCGTGACGCCGTGACCCACCTGCAGCAATATTATCAGCAGCACGGCGACGCGCTGTCGCATGCGGTGTCGCTGACGCCGCTGGTGCCAAGCCCGGATGACGAAGCTGCGTCTGGCAAACCTGCCGAGTTCCACTGCGACAGTTCGCGCGCCATGCCGGCGATCGAGCTGGCTCAGGGCATGCTGACCAACCTGCAAAGCTACGATCAGCTGACGGTTGACCAGCGCAGCCACCTGCGCCGCCTGCTGATGTGCGTGACCGACACGGCGGATAAAGTCGCCAAGCTGCCGGAAACCTCATCCGCCGACCAGCGCTTCCTGAAGAACCTGCGTCAGGATCTGCTACAGACCGTCGAGTACGCGCCGATGTGGATCATCGTCGCCGTCGCGCTGGCGCTGTCGCTCGGCACCATGGTGGGCTGGAAACGCGTAGCCACCACCATCGGCGAGAAGATCGGCAAGAAAGGCATGACCTACGCCCAGGGCGTATCGGCCCAGATGACCGCGGCGCTGTCGATCGGCGTGGCGAGTTATACCGGCATGCCGGTCTCCACCACCCACGTTCTCTCTTCGGCGGTTGCCGGGACGATGATCGTGGACGGCGGCGGCGTGCAGAGCAAAACCGTGAAGAACATCCTGTTGGCCTGGGTACTGACCCTGCCAATCTCGATTCTGCTTTCCGGTGCGCTGTATTGGATTGCGTTGAAGCTGATCTAAGCGATAAGCATCATGAGGAAGGCGGCCGCAGGGCCGCCTTTTTTTTGCCTGCATCAAGGGAAACAGAAAGGCATTAATACCAAATCATCATCGCTATCAGGCAGATGACCACCAGGCCGCACAGGGCCGAGGTCAGCATAAACTGCCCGCGCACCCGCTCACAGCGGCGAATAAACTCCGGATCGTGGTGTTCGACATAGCGCTGCGCAAAGATATAGCGCACCAGCCTCAGCTGCTTGCTGGGTTGGCCGTGGGCGGTGAAGAAGCCGCCGCCGTCGACGTATTGGTACAGCAGCGGGTCACAGCCGCGCAATACCACCAGCAGCGCGCGCAGAGAAGAGTAATACCGCACCATGTTTACCACACACACCACACACAAGGCCCAAAACAGCGCGACGGTACTGATCATGATTGCCCCCTCAAGGCGTTGTTATCCGCGGCCATCCGCCGGGTCCAACCGCCCTACCTCATTACCCGATACTCTGCTGGAGCTTACCGCTCTCATCCCCTTTTTTTGCCTGCACGGGCCACGCCCATAACCCACCGCCTCCGAAGACGTTGCCGCACCGCACGATGAGATTTGCACGGCATGGTTCTACTCAGAGGAGAAATGATGAGGCCCATATCCATCATTGTAGGTTAATGAAACGCAAACTGGCCTGAGCAGTGGATAAAATTTACCGCCCTGTAGCGAAAAGTCACCTGCCGGGGCGTTATAAGCGATAACCGTCCGTTTCGATTATGTCGCTTTTCTGGATAGTCTATCCCGCGCCACGCCGCTGATCTTTCCCCCCACGCTGGCTAGACTCAGGTTTCCGTTACGCTCATCCAAGGAAACTGTTATGGCAAACCATTCAATCAAGGGAAAAACCGTCCTCATCGCCGGCGGCGCCAAAAACCTCGGCGGGCTGATCGCGCGCGATTTGGCTGAACAAGGCGCCAAAGCGGTGGTGATCCACTACAACAGCGCCGCTTCCAAAGCCGAAGCGGAAAAAACCGTCGCCGCCATTCAGGCCGCCGGGGCGCAAGGTGTCGCGCTGCAGGCCGATCTCACCACCGCGGGCGCGGTCGAGAAGCTGTTCGCCGATGCGGTCGCCGCCGTCGGCAAGCCGGATATCGCCATCAATACCGTCGGCAAGGTGTTGAAAAAGCCGATGATCGACATCAGCGAAGCCGAGTACGACGAGATGACGGCGGTCAACGCCAAAACCGCGTTCTTCTTCCTGAAAGAGGCGGGCAAGCACCTTAACGACAACGGTAAAATCTGCACGCTGGTCACCTCGCTGCTCGGCGCCTTCACGCCGTTCTACGCCGCTTATGCCGGCACCAAAGCGCCGGTGGAGCACTTCACCCGCGCCGCCGCCAAGGAGTTCGGCGAGCGCGGCATCTCCGTGACGGCGGTCGGCCCCGGCCCGATGGATACCCCATTCTTCTACCCGGCAGAGGGTGCGGACGCCGTGGCCTACCACAAGACGGCGGCGGCGCTGTCGCCATTCAGCCAAACCGGCCTGACCGATATCGAAGACGTGGTGCCGTTCATCCGCCATCTGGTCAGCGACGGCTGGTGGATAACCGGCCAAACCATCCTGATCAACGGCGGCTACACCACCAAATAAGTTCGACGGGGGCGGAGAGGCCCCCGCACCTGCTCGCGCGCAACCGCGCCATGCGGCTACACTCTCTGTCAGAAACGGCGCCAAGGAACAGCAGGTCAACGAGATGGACAGATTCAATCAATACCGCGTATTCGTGCAGGTGGCGGAGATGGGCAGCTTTATCCGGGCGGCCCATGCGCTGGAGGTGCCGCGCGCCTCGGTGTCCGCCGCCGTTCAGCAACTGGAAACGCAGCTGGGCGTGCGCCTGCTGCACCGCACCACACGGCAAGTGCGGCTGACCGCCGACGGCGAACAGCTGCTCGAACGGCTGCGCCCGCTGCTGGCCGAGGTGGAGGATATCGATCAGTCGTTTCAGGCCAGCCAACGGCAGGCCTCCGGGCGGCTCAGCGTCGATGTGCCGAGCCGCATCGCCCGTCGGCTGATCGCGCCGGCGCTGCCCAGCCTGCTGCGGCGCCACCCTCATCTGCAGCTGGTGCTCGGCTCCGCCGATCGCGCCATCGATCTGGTGCAGGAGGGGGTCGACTGCGCGGTGCGCGTCGGCGATCTGCACGACAGCAGCCTGGTGATGCGCCCGCTCGGCCATATCGCGCTGATCAACTGCGCCAGCCCCGCCTACCTGAGCGAATTCGGTCATCCGCTCCACCCCGGCGATCTTGCCGAGGGGCACTGGAGCATCGGCTACGCCTCGCCCAGGACCGGCCGCGAATCCCCCTGGGAATACCTGACCGGCGACGGCCACACCCAACGGCTCGAACTGCCCAGCCGGGTGGTAGTCAACAACGCCGAAAGCTATATCGCCTGCTGCCGCGCGGGGCTGGGGCTGATGCAAATCCCGCGCTACGACGTACAACACCTGCTCGACGCCGGTGAACTGGTGGAAGTTCTACCCGGTTACCGCGCCGCCTCCATGCCGATCGCCCTGATCTACCCCCATCGCCGCCAGCGCTCAAGGCGTCTGGCGGTGTTTCATGAGTGGTTTGAAAGCCTGCTGCAGCCGCATCTGGAGCGCTGATTGCACATTTAGCGCTATACTTTGTTTAATAACGCTTATAATTCAAGCGGTCAGACCGTTAAAACCCGCATAGCCCATAGGCTTTTACGCCACGCGGGTGTACAACGAAAGGTATCGTGCGCAGAGATTTTCGATGCGGCGCAGTGTGATCGCCCCAACATATCATTGCGTTATCCGAATGATACTATGGAACCAACAGCGCCAGGCGGGTACACGGAACGCCTGCTAACCCTTTTTAATCGGCATGTTTATGGAAGGAGTATTCTTATGGCTTACAAACACATATTGATCGCGGTAGACCTATCCCCGGAAAGCAAGATCCTGGTAGAAAAAGCCGTCTCTATGGCGCGGCCGTATAACGCCAAAGTTTCTCTGATCCACGTCGATGTCAACTATTCCGACCTCTATACCGGCCTTATCGACGTCAATCTCGGCGACATGCAAAAACGCATCTCTGAAGAAACCCATCAGGCGCTGACCGAGCTGTCGCAAAACGCCGGCTACCCGATCACCGAGACCCTGAGCGGCAGCGGCGATCTGGCGCAGGTGCTGGTGGACGCCATCAAGAAATACGATATGGACCTGGTGCTGTGCGGCCACCATCAGGACTTCTGGAGCAAGCTGATGTCTTCCGCGCGCCAGCTGATCAATACCGTGCACATCGATATGCTGATCGTGCCGCTGCGCGATGAAGAAGACGAATGAAGTAAGCGTTTGCTAACTTAACTGACCAACGCCCGCGCCCTGCGGGCGTTTTTCATGCCGCCACGCCGATTAATCGCTTGATAATCAACCGCCCTCCGATGATATAGTCGCTAAAGACACAACATCCTCCCCCGAGCATCGCCTATACCCAAATCTATAAGAAATAGCGGGGGAAATTTAATGCGAAAAGGAGTTATCCATGGAATATGCCGTATCGGTAGAGTCTTTCCTGTCCTCGTTACAACGCCATAACCCCCACCAGCCGGAATATCTGCAGGCGGTGCGCGAAGTGTTCACCTCGCTGTGGCCGTTTATCGAGCGCAACCCGCGCTATCGCGAACAGGCGCTGCTGGAGCGCCTGGTGGAGCCCGAGCGCGTAATTCAGTTCCGCGTCAGCTGGGTGGACGATCGCGGCCAGGTGCAGGTCAATCGCGCCTTCCGCGTGCAGTTCAACTCGGCCATCGGCCCCTACAAGGGCGGCATGCGCTTCCACCCGTCGGTAAACCTGTCGATCCTGAAGTTCCTCGGCTTTGAGCAGACCTTCAAGAATGCGCTGACCACCCTGCCGATGGGCGGCGGCAAAGGCGGCTCCGATTTCGATCCGAAGGGCAAAAGCCAGGGCGAGATCATGCGCTTCTGCCAGGCGCTGATGACCGAGCTGTATCGCCACTTGGGCCCGGACACCGACGTGCCGGCCGGGGACATCGGCGTCGGCGGCCGTGAAGTCGGCTTTATGGCCGGCATGATGAAAAAACTGTCCAACAACACCGCCTGCGTGTTTACCGGCAAGGGCCTCTCCTTCGGCGGCAGCCTGATCCGCCCCGAGGCGACCGGCTACGGCCTGGTGTACTTTACCGACGCCATGCTGCAGCGTCACGGCCTGGGCTTTGAGGGCATGCGGGTGGCGGTATCCGGTTCCGGCAACGTGGCGCAGTACACCATCGAGAAAGCGCTGGAGCTGGACGCGCGCGTGATCACCGTATCGGATTCCGGCGGCACCCTGGTGGACGAAGACGGTTTCACCACCGAGAAGCTGGCGCACCTGGCGGAGATCAAGAACCAGCGTTACGGCCGGGTGGCGGACTATGCCCGTGAGCGCGGTCTGACCTATCTGGCGGGCCAGCAGCCGTGGAACGTGCCGGTGGATATCGCCCTGCCGTGCGCCACCCAGAACGAGCTGGATCTCGAGGCGGCGCAGACGCTGATCCGCAACGGGGTGAAAGCGGTGGCGGAAGGCGCCAACATGCCGACCACCATCCAGGCCACCGACGCCTTCCTTGACGCCGGGGTGCTGTTCGCGCCCGGCAAGGCGGCCAACGCCGGCGGCGTGGCCACCTCGGGGCTGGAGATGGCGCAAAACGCCGCGCGCATCGGCTGGCGGGCGGAAAAAGTGGATGTACGTTTACAACATATCATGGCGGATATTCACCATGCCTGCGTGGAATACGGCGGCGAGGGCAAGCAAACCCACTATGTGCACGGCGCGAATATCGCCGGTTTCGTCAAGGTTGCAGAGGCGATGCTGGCCCAGGGCGTGCTGTAATCGGGCGCAAAGGTGATCTTGTTCACACATCGGTTAAATGCTTCAATGCCGGCCTCTGCGCCGGCATTTTTTTCCGCGTCCAAGCCATCAAAATGATGCGCAAACGTTAATTAAAAGTTAATAAAAAGTTATTTACAGCCGTTTAGTTGCTAGTAAATTTACCACCGCCAAATAATTAAACATTTATTTAACACTAAATACGCCAATATTTTACTTAAATGTGCGCAGATCACATTTCGTTAACTTCGGCTACGCCCCCTCTTCCATTCCTTTGTAATCTGCAGCGGTGGAAAAACCGCCACCCCTACAGATAAAAAAAGGTACAGCTAATGAAATTTAACCTCGCATTATTAAATGCATGTGTGGTTTCTGCGTGCATGTTATCGACAACACCTGTGTTCGCCGCTGATAAATATGAGATTGCCGTGGTCGCCAAAGTGACCGGCATTCCATGGTTCAACCGCATGGAAGTGGGCGTCAACGAAGCGGCGAAAAAACTCGACGTCAACGCTTACCAGACCGGCCCGTCTACGCCGGATCCGGCCGCGCAGGTCAAGGTGATTGAGGATCTGATCGCCAAGAACGTCAACGCCATCATCGTGGTGCCGAACGACGCCAAGGTGCTGGAGCCGGTGCTGAAAAAAGCGCGCGACAAAGGCATCGTGGTGCTGACCCATGAATCCCCGGACCAGCAGATCGGCCAGTGGGACATCGAAACCATCGACAGCGAGAAATACGCGCAGGCCAACGTCGATGAGCTGGCGAAAGACATGGGCGGCAAAGGCGGCTACGCGATCTACGTCGGCTCGCTGACTGTGCCGCTGCACAACGCCTGGGCCGATTCCGCCATCAAATACCAGAAAGAAAAATACCCGGACATGTTTGAAGTCACCTCGCGCTTGCCGGTGGCGGAAAGCATCGACAAATCCTACGCCACCACGCTGGATCTGATGAAAACCTATCCGCAGATGAAGGGCATCATCGGCTTCGGTTCGCTCGGCCCAATCGGCGCCGGCCAGGCGGTGGCCAAGAAGCGCGCCAAGGACAAAATCGCGGTGGTGGGCATCGCCATGCCGGCGCAGGCCGCCCCTTACCTGATGCGCGGCGACATCAAGAAAGCGCTGCTGTGGGATCCGAAAGACGCCGGTTATGCGCTGGTGACGGTGGCCGATCAGCTGCTGCAGGGCAAAGAAGTGAATAAGGACCTGTCGATCGAGGGCCTCGGCAAAGCCGACGTCGATATGGAACACAAAGTGATTCGGTTTAATAAGATTTTGGAAGTGACCAAAGACAACGCCCAATCGCTCGGATTCTGATTTTTCGCGTAATTTCGCCACACCGGGAAAGTAGTTAAACCCTCGTAGGGGCGCAGCGTTGCTGCGCCCAGGGCTTCGGCCGCTACGCAAGCACAGGTTAACGTTATGACAGCCTCCCCCGCATTTATCACCCTGGAGAATATCAGCAAGCGATTCCCAGGCGTGCTGGCATTAGACCAGATCAACCTGACGCTCAATATTGGCGAAGTGCACTGCCTGGCCGGGCAAAACGGCTGCGGCAAAAGCACCATTATTAAAATCATCTCCGGCGTCTATCAGCCGGAAAAAGGCGCCAATATTTCGCTGGAAGGCAAACTCTTCCACGCCCTGACGCCGCAGCTGTCCGGTTATTACGGCATACAGGTGATCTACCAGGACCTGTCGCTGTTCCCTAACCTGACGGTGGCGGAAAACATCGCCATCCACCGTTACCTGCCCGGCGGCCACTTCTGGGTGCGCAAGCGGGTGATGCGCCAGACGGCGCTGGACGCCATGGCGCGGGTCGGCGTACGCATCGATCCCGATAAAAAAGTGGAAAAACTGTCGATCGCCGATCGGCAGCTGGTGGCGATTTGTCGCGCCATCGCCGCCGAAGCGCGGTTGGTTATCATGGACGAACCGACCGCCTCGCTGACCCGCCAGGAAGTCGACGGCCTGCTGCGGGTGGTCAACGAGCTGAAGGCGGCCGGCATCTGCGTGGTGTTCGTCAGCCACCGATTGGATGAAGTGATGGAAGTCGCCGATCGCATCAGCGTGATGCGCGACGGCAAGCTGGTGGGCACCTGGCCGGCCAGCGAACTGGACAGCCATGAACTGGCGTTCCTGATGACCGGCCAACGCTTCCACTACAGCCCGCTGCCGCCGCTGCCGCCGGCCGAACAGGCGCCGCTGCTCGAGGTGCGCAACCTCAGCCGCGGCGAGAAATACCGCAACGTCAATCTGGCGCTGCGCGGCGGCGAGATCGTCTCGATCGTCGGCCTGCTCGGCGCCGGCCGCACCGAACTGTGCCTCAGCCTGTTCGGCATGACGCGGCCGGACAGCGGCGAGATCCGCATCGAGGGCCGGGCGGTGCAGCTGCACAACAACCGCGAAGCGGTGCGCCACGGCATCGGCTATGTGTCGGAGGATCGTCTGACACAGGGATTGATCATGGAGCAATCGATCTACGACAACACCATCGTCACCGTCTTCGATCGGCTGCATACCTCGCTTGGGCTGCTGGATCACGCCAAGGCGACCGAACTGGTCAACCGGCTGATCCGCGATCTGAACATCAAGGTGTCCGACAGCGCATTGCCGGTGAAGACCCTGTCCGGCGGCAACGCCCAGCGCATCGCCATCGCCAAATGGGTGGCGACCCAGCCGAAGATCCTGATCCTCGACTCGCCTACCGTCGGCGTGGACATCGCCAACAAAGAGGGGATCTATCAGATCGCCCGCGATCTGGCGCAGCTGGGCATGGCGGTGCTGATGATCTGCGACGAGATCCCGGAAGCCTATTACAACAGCCATCGGGTGATGGTGATGCGCAAGGGCGAGCTGATCGCCGAATTCGCGCCGCACCAGAGTACCGAACAACAGATCGCCGAGGTGGTGAATGGATAAGTCATTATTGGCCCGCCTGGCCGGGCGGCACGAGTTTTATCTCGGCCTGCTGGTGCTGCTGCTGGCGATCGGCCTGAGCGCCGGCACCGATGAGTTTCTGACGCTCGGCAACCTGACCGACGTCGCCACCAGCTACGCCATTCTCGGCATCCTGGCCTGCGGGCTGTTCGTGGTGCTGATCGCCGGCGGCATCGACATTTCGTTCCCGGCGGTCACCGCCATCGCCCAATACGTGATGGCCAGTTGGGTGATCCAGCACGGCGGCAGCTTCCCGCTGGCGTTCGCCCTGGCGATTGGCGTCGGCCTGCTGCTCGGGTTGGTGAACGGTTTCCTGGTGTATTGGCTCAAGGTGCCGGCGATCATCATCACCATCGCTACCCTTAACCTGTTCTACGGCCTGCTGGTGTACGCCACCAACGGTACCTGGCTGTACGGCTTCCCGGACTGGTTCATGAACGGCATCAACTGGTTCTCGTTCCAGGGCGCCGACGGTTACGACTACGGCCTGACGCTGCCGCTGCTGTGCCTGCTGGCGACCATCGTCGTCACCGGCGTGCTGATGAACCGCACCCGGCTGGGGCGCCAGATCTACGCCATGGGCGGCAACCGCGACGCGGCGTCGCGCCTGGGGTTGAACCTGCTGCGGCTGCACTTCTGCGTCTACGGCTATATGGGCATTCTGGCCGGCGTCGCGGCGGTGGTGCAGGCGCAGATCACCCAGTCGGTGGCGCCCAACTCGCTGCTCGGCTTCGAGCTGACGGTATTGGCGGCGGTGGTGCTGGGCGGCACCAGCATGAGCGGCGGCCGCGGATCGTTGACCGGCACCCTGCTCGGCGTGGTGCTGCTGGCCTTCCTGCAAAACGGGCTGACGCTGCTCAGCGTCTCGGCCTATTGGCACCAGGTATTCAGCGGCGCGATCATTTTGATCAGCATCAGCACCACCGCCTGGAACGAAAAACGCAAGCTGCTCAAGGAGATCTGACATGACGCAGTTAACTCGGTTGATCCCAAACGATCGGATCATTCGCCTGCAGGGCGCGATCATCATCGCGGTGGCGCTGCTGTTCGCCGGGCTGCTCGGATCGCGCTTCTTCAGCCTCGGCAACTTCCAGTCGATCGCCTCGCAGCTGCCGATCCTCGGCCTGCTGGCGCTCGGCATGGGCATCACCATGCTAACCGGCGGCATCAACCTGTCGATCATCGCCGGCGCCAACGCCTGTTCGCTGGTGATGGCGGCGATCATCGTCAGCCATCCCGACCAGCCGCTGTTCCTGGCGCTGGCGCTGTTGGCCGGCCTGCTGGTGGCGGTGGCGATCGGCGCGCTCAACGGCGCGCTGGTAGCCTGGATAGGCGTCTCGCCCATCCTCGCCTCGCTCGGCACCATGACCCTGATCACCGGCCTGAATATTCTGCTGTCCAACGGCGCGGTGATCTCCGGCTTCCCGGCGGCGATTCAATTTCTCGGCAACGGCGCCGTGCTCGGCGTGCCGGTGGCGCTGATCCTGTTCCTGCTGGTGGCGGTGGGTCTGTGGCTGCTGCTGGAGCACACCACGCTGGGGCGCAGCCTGTACCTGATCGGCTCCAACGAGCAGGCCACCCGCTTCAGCGGCGTGAACACCGCGCGGGTGCAGATCGCGGTGTATATCCTGTCGGCGCTGCTCGGCTGGGGCGCCGCGCTGCTGATGATGGCCAAGTTCAACTCGGCCAAGGCCGGCTACGGCGAATCTTATCTGCTGGTGACCATTCTGGCCTCGGTGCTGGGCGGCATTAACCCGGACGGCGGCTTCGGCCGCATTCTGGGGCTGGTGCTGGCGCTGATCGTGCTGCAAATGTTGGAAAGCGGCCTCAATTTGCTGGGGGTCAGCAGCTACCTGACCATGGCCCTGTGGGGCGGCGTGCTGATCCTGTTTATCGCGTTACAGAATCGAAAAGCTTAGGAGAAAACAGATAATGGCGAGCTATTTTATTGGCGTAGATGTGGGCACCGGAAGCGCGCGCGCAGGCGTATTCGATCTCAATGGGCGCATGGTCGGCCAGGCCAGCCGGGCCATCGATCTGTACCGGCCAAAGGCGGATTTCGTCGAGCAGTCGTCGGATAACATCTGGCAGGCGGTGTGCAATGCGGTGCGCGACGCGGTCAACCAGGCCGACATCAACCCGATCCAGGTCAAAGGGCTGGGCTTCGACGCCACCTGTTCGCTGGTGGTGCTGGATAAAGAGGGCAAGCCGCTGACCGTCAGCCCCTCCGGCCGTACCGAGCAGAACATCATCGTGTGGATGGATCACCGGGCGATCGCCCAGGCCGAGCGCATCAACGCCACCAAACACCGGGTGCTGGACTTCGTCGGCGGCATCATTTCGCCGGAGATGCAGACGCCGAAACTGCTGTGGCTGAAGCAACACATGCCCACCACCTGGGCCAACGCCGGTTACCTGTTCGATCTGCCGGACTTCCTCACCTGGCGCGCTACCCAGGACGCCACCCGCTCGCTGTGTTCAACGGTGTGCAAGTGGACCTATCTCGGCCACGAGCAGCGTTGGGACAAGAGCTACTTCCAGCAGATCGGGCTGGAAGACGTGCTGGAACACGACGCGGCCAAGATCGGCAGCGACGTTAAAATGATGGGTGAGCCGCTGGGCCACGGTCTGACCCAGCGTGCCGCCAGCGAGATGGGGCTGATCGCCGGCACGGCAGTGAGCGTATCGATCATCGACGCGCACGCCGGCACCCTCGGCACGCTGGGCGCCACCGGCGTCTCCGGCGAGGTGGCCGACTTCAATCGCCGCGTCGCGCTGATCGGCGGCACCTCCACCGGCCATATGGCGATGTCGCGCACCGCGCGCTTTATCGGCGGCGTCTGGGGGCCGTATTACTCGGCGATCCTGCCGGAATACTGGCTGAACGAGGGCGGCCAGTCCGCTACCGGCGCGCTGATCGACCACGTCATCCAGTCGCACCCGTGCTATCAGGAGCTGCTGGCGCAGGCGAAAACTCAGGGCCAGACCATCTATGAGGTGCTGAACGCCATTCTGCGCCGCATGGCCGGCGAGCCGGAGAACATCGCCTTCCTGACGCAGGACATTCATATGCTGCCGTACTTCCACGGCAACCGCTCGCCGCGTGCCAACCCGACGCTGACCGGCATCCTGACCGGGCTGAAGCTGTCGCGCACGCCGGAAGACATGGCGCTGCACTACCTGGCCACCATTCAGGCCATCGCGCTCGGCACTCGCCACATCATCGAAACCATGAACCACAGCGGCTACAGCATCGACACCATCATGGCCAGCGGCGGCGGCACCAAGAACCCGATCTTCGTGCAGGAGCACGCCAACGCCACCGGCTGCGCCATGCTGCTGCCGGAGGAGAGCGAAGCGATGCTGCTGGGCGGCGCGATGATGGGCACCGTGGCGGCTGGCGTGTTCGACACCTTGCCGGAGGCGATGAGCGCCATGAGCCGCATCGGCAAGACGGTCACGCCGCAGACCAACCAGATAAAAAGCTACTACGATCGCAAATACCGGGTGTTCCACGAGCTGTACAACGACCACATGAAATACCGCCGGTTGATGCAGGAGGAGGCGTGATGCAGCAAGAGTGGCGGCAGGCCGTGCAGGGCTGGCAAACCTACAGCCAGGAGCTGGCGCAGCTGGGCGAACGCCTCGATGCGCGCACCTGGCAACGGCTGCTGGCGCTGCTGGCCGACTGCCGCGGTAAAATCGCCGTCACCGGCGTCGGCACCTCGGGGATTGCGGCGCGCAAGATAGCCCATATGCTGGCCTGCGTGGAGCGGCCGGCGGTCTATCTCGACGCCACCGGCGCGGCGCACGGCGATCTGGGCTTCCTGCGCGCCGACGATCTGCTGATCCTGATCTCGCGCGGCGGCAATTCCGACGAGCTGACCCGCCTGCTGCCGACGCTGCAGGCCAAGGGGGTGACGCTGATCGCGGTGACGGAAAACCCGCATTCCGCCATCGCACAGGCGGCGCAGCTGACGATCGCCTCCGGGGTGCAACGGGAGATAGATCCGCTGAACATGCTGGCCACCACCTCAATTGTGCTGGTGTTGGCGATCTTCGACGCCGCCTGCACCTGCCTGATGACGCGCAGCGGTTACGATAAGGACACCTTGCTGGCGGTGCATCCGGGCGGCGGCGTGGGGAAAAGTTTGCGGGAGGAAAACTGAGGGCCCGACACCGCGGGCCCGGCAGACATTACAGCGGCATGTAGATATCGAAACGGTGGCTTTTGGTCAGCGTGGCGGCGTGCGCCGGCACATCGGCCAGCGGCGGCGCGTAGTCCGGGCGTTTCACCACCACGCGCTTGGTGGCCAAACGGCGCGCCGGTTCCAGCAGGCCGTCGGCGTCATCGTCGCTGCCCACCAGCGATTGGAACACCCGCATCTCTTTCTTCACCAGCGCGCTTTTCTGCTTGTGCGGGAACATCGGATCGAGATACACCACCTCGGGACGCGGGCTGAGATCCGCCAGCGCCGTCAGGCTGGAGGCGTGCAGCAGCGTCAGGCGCTCGCGCAGCCACGGGCCGATTTCCGCATCCTGATAGCCGCGCTGCAGGCCGTCGTCCAGCAACGCCGCCACCACCGGATTGCGCTCCAGCATCCGCACCCGGCAGCCCAACGCCGCCAGCACGAAGGCGTCGCGCCCCAGCCCGGCGGTGGCATCCACCACGTCCGGCAGGTAGCTGCCCTTGATGCCGACCGCCTTGGCCACCGCCTCGCCGCGGCCGCCGCCGAAGCGGCGCCGGTGCGCCATGGCGCCGGAGACGAAATCGACGTAGATCCCGCCAAGCTTCGGCTCGTCGCGCTTGCGCAGCTCCAGCCGCTGCGGGGTCAGTACCAGCGCCATCGGCGCGTCGTCGTCGGACGTCAGCCGCCAGCGCTGCGCCAAAACAGACAAGGCGCCGGGATCGGCGCCTGCTTCACACAATAAACACACGCTCACGTGTCGGGTTATCCTTTAATGCCGTAATGGCGCAGCATAGCATCCAGCTGCGGCTCGCGGCCACGGAAGCGTTTGAACAGCGCCATCGGCTCTTCCGAACCGCCGCGCGACAGGATGTTGTCGAGGAAGGATTTGCCGGTCTCGGCGTTGAAAATCCCCTCTTCTTCGAAGCGCGAGTAGGCGTCGGCCGACAGCACTTCCGCCCACAGGTAGCTGTAGTAACCCGCCGCGTAGCCGCCGGCAAAGATGTGGCTAAAGGCGTGCGGGAAGCGGCCCCAGCTCGGCGAAGGCACCACCGCCACCATTTTCTTCACTTCCGCCAGCGTCGGCAGGATCTGCGCCCCTTTTTCCGGGCTGTATTCGAAGTGCATGCGGAAATCGAACAGGCCGAACTCCAGCTGGCGCAGGATAAACAGCGCCGCCTGGTAATTCTTGGCCGCCAGCAGCTTGTCGAGCATTTCCTTCGGCAGCGGCTCGCCGCTCTGATAGTGGCCGGAGATAAACGCCAGCGCTTCCGGCTCCCAGCACCAGTTTTCCATAAACTGGCTCGGCAGCTCGACCGCATCCCACGGCACCCCGTTGATGCCGGAGACGCCGGCGGTATCGATCTGCGTCAGCATGTGATGCAGACCGTGGCCGAATTCGTGGAACAGCGTGGTCACTTCGTTATGGGTGAACAGCGCCGGCTGATCGCCCAGCGGACGGTTGAAGTTGCAGGTCAGGTAAGCGACCGGTTTTTGCAACGTGCCGTCGGCCTTGCGCAGGCTGCCGACGCAGTCGTCCATCCAGGCGCCGCCGCGTTTGTTTTCGCGGGCGTACAGATCGAGGTAGAAGCTGCCGCGCAGCTCGCCGTCGGCGTCGAACAGATCGAAGAAGCGCACATCCGGATGCCAGGTATCCACGTCTTTACGCTCTTTGGCGGTGATGCCGTAAATGCGTTTCACCACTTCGAACAGCCCTTCCACCACCCGCTGTTCCGGGAAGTACGGGCGCAGCTGCTCGTCGCTGATGGAGAACAGGTGCTGCTTCTGTTTTTCGCCGTAATAGGTGATGTCCCAGGCGTCGAGCTCGTCCACGCCATAGTGCTGTTTGGCGAAGGCGCGCAGCTGCGCCAGCTCCTGCTCGGCCTGCGGGCGGGCGCGCTTGGCCAGATCGCTCAGGAAGCCGATCACCTGCTCCGGACTTTCCGCCATCTTGGTCGCCAGCGACTTGTCGGCGTAGGTGTCGAAGCCCAGCAGCTGAGCCAGCTCATGGCGCAGCGCCAGCGTTTCCGCCATCACTTCGCTGTTGTCCCATTTGCCGGCGTTCGGCCCCTGATCGGAGGCGCGGGTGGCGAAGGCGCGGTACATCTCTTCACGCAGCGCGCGGTTGTCGGCGTAGGTCAGCACCGGCAGGTAGCTCGGCATGTCCAGCGTCAGCAACCAGCCGTCTTGCTCTTTGGCCTGCGCCATCGCCTGCGCCTGCGCCAGAGCGCTTTCCGGCAGGCCGCTCAGCTCGGCTTCGTCGGTAATCAGTTTGCTCCAGCCCATGGTGGCGTCGAGCACGTTATTGCTGTAGGTGGAACCCAGTTCGGACAGGCGCGCGACGATCTCGCCGTAGCGCTGCTGTTTGTCCGCCGACAGGCCGATGCCCGACAGTTCGAAATCGCGCAGCGCATTATCCACCGCCTTGCGCTGCGGCACGCTCAGCGCCTCGAACGCCGCGCCCTCTTTCAGGCTGCGGTAGGCCTGGTACAGCCCTTCGTGCTGGCCGACCCAGGTGCCGTACTCGGACAGCAGCGGCAACGCCTGCTCATAGGCGGCGCGCAGCTCCGGGCTGTTTTTCACCGAGTTCAGGTGCCCGATCGGCGACCAGATGCGCGACAGGCGATCGTCCGACTCCGCCAGCGGCTGACACAGATTGTCCCAGGTGAACGGCCCCGGCTGCGCGACCACGCGCTCTACCGCAGCGCGGCAGTCCGCCAGCGCGGATTGCACCGCTGGCACGATATCTTCAGGGCGGATCGCCGAAAACGGCGGCAGGGAAAACGGGGTCAGCAACGGATTTGTCATAGGGCAGTCCTGATTAGCGTTGGGCCCGCCGCACGGGCGAGCCTTAAAATGCGTATGAATCTCTAACATGGAGCCAGACAGCAGGAAAATCAATGCCCGGCGTTGATCGTTCGTGCCTTAAATGGCGCTTTGGCGGATGCGGGCGGCCAGCGCCGCCAGCTGCTCGTCGTCGGCGCGCGCGGCGTCGTGGGAGGAGATATAGCCCTCGTAGCGTTCGAAAAACTTCGGCGAGGTCGATTCGATCGGCCGCCACTGTTCCAGCGATGCGGTGCCGTGCAGCGGGATCAGTTTGGCGTGCACATGGTCGACGCCGTAGCCCTCGAACACCATGCCGCAGCGGCCGACGTCGTCGAACGCGCGATCCAGCTGCTTCGCCACCCGCTTGGTCGCCAGCATCAACGCGCTCAGCACCTCGTCCGGCAGGTCAAAGGCGTAGCTCGGGTGGTGCGCCTTGGGGATCACCACGCTGAAGCCGTCGGTGTTGGGAAAGATGGACAGGAACGCCAGATGGTCGTCGTCTTCCCAGATTTTATGGCACGGCGCCTTGCCCGCCACGATGTCGCAAAAAATGCAGCTCATCCTTTCTCCTTGTGATTCACAGCGTTTCAACCCGTTCGAATTCTTCGAACACCAGCCACATGTCCGGCGCAAAGCTCCCCTCGCGGGTAAAGAATGCCTGATGCCCCTGGCGCCAAAACGCCAGGCTTTTGTCGCCTTCGCCCTCTTTGGCCGCCATCTCGGCGGTCACCTGGTCGTAGCGCACCAGGCGCAGCGCCAGGGTTCTGATCACGCAGGCCGGTTCGCCGCGGCCATCGAGAACGATGCTGTAATCGCCGATCTGCGGGGTTTGTTCCCGACGATAGCTCGCATAGGAACTGCAGGTGGCGGTTTTATCCCCGCTCAGCACCAACCCCAGCAGTTCGTCGGCTAATGCAGGGCCGTCGCCGAACGCCCAGCGCGCCGCGTCGGGGTAATTCGCCAAAATCGCCTGTTTGCTCATCGTCCTGTCCCTTTCTGTTAACGTCTGCGGCAACGGAGTCCGGTTTTTCCCGGCCAGACAGTTTATACTGTGCAGATTATAAGCCTTATTGCATTGAATGCTCCGTCTGCGGAGCACAAGGAACCGCCACCCGTCATGTTAAGTTATCGCCACAGTTTCCACGCCGGCAACCACGCCGACGTGCTCAAACACACCGTTCAGAGCCTGATCATCGAGTCGCTGAAGGAAAAAGAGAAGCCGTTCCTGTATCTGGATACCCACTCGGGCGCGGGCCGTTATCAGCTCAGCGGCGAACACGCCGAGCGCACCGGCGAATACCTGGAAGGCATCGGCTTGCTGTGGCAACGCGACGATCTGCCGGAAGAGCTGGCGGCCTACATGAGCGTGGTGCACAACTTCAACCGTTCCGGCACGCTGCGCTACTATCCCGGCTCGCCGCTGATCGCCCGCCAGCTGCTGCGCCCGCAGGATAAAATTCACCTGACCGAGCTGCACCCGAGCGATTACCCGCTGCTGCGCAGCGAGTTCCAGAAAGACGAGCGCGCCAAAGTGCAGCGCGCCGACGGCTATCAGCAGCTGAAATCCCAGCTGCCGCCACCGTCGCGCCGCGGCCTGATCCTGATGGACCCGCCGTATGAAATGAAGACCGATTACCAGGACGTGGTCAAAGGCATTCAGGAAGGCTACAAGCGTTTCGCCACCGGCACCTACGCGCTGTGGTATCCGGTGGTGATGCGCCAGCAGATCAAACGCATGCTGCGCGATCTGGAAGCCACCGGCATTCGCCGCATCCTGCAGATCGAGCTGGCGGTGAAACCCGACAGCGATCAGCGCGGCATGACCGCCTCCGGCATGATCGTCATCAACCCGCCGTGGAAGCTGGAGCAGCAGATGAAAAACGTGCTGCCGTGGCTGCACAAGGTGCTGGTGCCGTCGGGCATCGGCCACCATCTGGTCAACTGGGTGGTACCGGAATAATCCCCGGCAGGGCGCGGTTTGCCGCGCCCTGCGTCCGCCTATCGCAGCCATCGACGCAATCTTTGCGACAAACCCCGGTCAGGCGTTAAACTCTTACCCTCTTCAAATTCACAACTCATGGAAATCCCAGATGACGAAACATTACGATTATCTAGCAATTGGCGGCGGCAGCGGCGGTATCGCATCGATCAACCGGGCAGCCATGTACGGCCAAAAGTGTGCGCTGATTGAAGCCAAAGAGCTGGGCGGCACCTGTGTAAACGTGGGTTGTGTACCGAAAAAAGTCATGTGGCACGCGGCGCAGATCGCCGAGGCCATCCATCAGTACGGCCCGGACTACGGCTTCGACACCACCGTCAACGCCTTCGACTGGAAAAAGCTGGTCGCCAACCGCACCGCCTATATCGACCGCATCCACAACTCCTACGATAACGTGCTGGGCAAGAACAAGGTTGACGTGATCAAAGGGTTCGCGCGCTTCGTGGATGCGCACACCGTGGAAGTGAACGGCGAAATCATCACCGCCGATCACATCCTGATCGCCACCGGCGGCCGCCCAAGCCATCCGGCTATTCCGGGCGCGGAATACGGTATCGACTCCGACGGCTTCTTTGAGCTGGACGCCATGCCGAAACGCGTCGCCGTGGTGGGCGCCGGCTATATCGCCGTGGAGATCGCCGGCGTGCTGAACGCGCTGGGCGCGGAAACGCACCTGTTCGTGCGCAAGCACGCGCCGCTGCGCACCTTCGATCCGATGATCGTCGAAACCCTGGTGGAAGTGATGAACACCGAGGGGCCAAGCCTGCACACCGAATCGGTGCCGAAAGCGATCGTCAAGAACGCCGACGGCAGCCTGACGCTGCAGCTGGAAAACGGCAAGGCATTCACCGTCGACTGCCTGATTTGGGCCATCGGCCGCGAACCGGCGACCGACAACCTGAACCTCGGCGTGACCGGGGTGAAAACCAATGAGAAAGGCTACATCGACGTCGATAAGTTCCAGAACACCAACGTCAAAGGCATCTACGCGGTGGGTGACAACACCGGCGCGGTAGAGCTGACCCCGGTCGCCGTCGCCGCCGGCCGCCGTCTGTCCGAGCGCCTGTTCAACAACAAGCCGGACGAACACCTGGACTACAGCAACATCGCCACCGTGGTGTTCAGCCACCCACCGATCGGTACCGTCGGCCTGACCGAGCCGGAAGCCATCGAGAAATTCGGCGCGGACAACGTGAAGGTGTACAAATCCTCCTTCACCGCCATGTACAGCGCCGTGACGCAGCACCGCCAGCCGTGCCGCATGAAGCTGGTGTGCGCGGGTAAAGAAGAGAAAATCGTCGGCCTGCACGGCATCGGCTTCGGCATGGACGAGATCCTGCAGGGCTTCGCGGTGGCGGTGAAGATGGGCGCCACCAAGAAGGACTTCGACAACACCGTGGCGATCCACCCGACTGCGGCGGAAGAGTTCGTCACCATGCGCTGAGGCGCAACCTCGCCGGATTCCGGCGCGTAACAGGCCAGGCGCGAAAGCGTCTGGCTTTTTTATTTATCTCGCTCGCCTCACGGCGCCCGGCGGTAATGATCGCGCAGAAACACCGGCAAATCGTTCGCCGGTGCAGCAAAGGGCACCTGATAGAGCATATCGCCGACAAAACCGCGATGATAGGTAGCGTGGTTGACGACATGCAGCACGATTTCCTGGCGCGTCATGCGGCCTTCCCCCCCGCCGACGAACTCGAAATGCACCACCTGCGCCAGCGCCTCCGGCGACCAGTTGTCCACCTGTTCGATATACCAGCGGTCCATTTCCTCCACCGCACTCCGCAGAGAGTCAAGCGCAGGCGTTTGCTCGGTGTTGCGCGCGAGGTAGCCATGCTTGCGGCCTTGCAGATGGTGCCTGAAGATATCGTCCACCACGTACACGTGATTCAAGGTATGCACCATATTGCCGAAACGGGTCGGGCGCGGCCGCAGCGCTTCGCCCTCCGGCAAGGCCGCCACGCAGTCAAAGGTCAAGGCATTCGCCCAGGCTTTGTAACGCACCAGCATTTTCAAGGTATCGATGGCCGTTGCAGACATACTGTTCACTCCTTATCGGATGAAAATCGATATTCCGTTCAGCCGCACGCGGGTGCGGCGGCGCGTTCTACGCCGTGCCAATCCCATGCAGCCGACCTTCGACCTGAGTGCGCGTATTGCCCCCCACCCAAATCCGGCCGCTCTCGTCGCGGGTGACATGCACGCGCCCGTTGCGCCCACGGCAGCGGCCCTGAGCGGCGATATAGCCGCCGCTGACCACGCCACTTGCAAACAGCCACTGAGCCAGCGAGGCATTGAGGCTGCCGGTGACCGGATCTTCGACGATAGCGCCAAGGTGATCGCTCAAAAAAGCGCGCACCTCGAAGGCTGCGTCACCATCGGCATGTGGGCCGACGACGCCAATGTCCACTCTGCGCGGCCAGCTTCTCGCCGGCGTCAGGGAAAGCACCCGCTCGGCGCTGGCCAGCCGGATCCCCAGCCACCCCGGACCGTTATCGATCCAGGCGGCATCGAGCGCCTCCTCAGGCGCGATCCCCAAAAACCGCAGTGCGTCGGCCAACGCCGCTTCTGACGGCGCCCCGGAGCGAATCAACGGCGGCGCGGCAAAACACAGCCGTCCGGCCTCGCGGCGAATGCTCACCAAGCCCGCCCCGCACTCCTGGATGATCTCCGCGTCATTACGCGGCGTACCGCCCGCAGTGAGCCAGGCATGGCAACTGCCGAGCGTCGGGTGCCCGGCAAACGGCATTTCACGATCCAGCGTGAATATTCGCACCCGGTAATCCGCCTGTGAGTGCATAGGCGGCAGTAAAAAGGCCGTTTCCGACAGGTTGAACCAACGTGTCAAGCGCTGCATGTCCTCCGTAGACAACGCTCCGGCACCCGTAATCACCGCCAACGGATTGCCGGCGAGTGGCCCGGCGCCAAAGACATCCACCACCTGCATGCCAAAAACCATCGCTTCTCTCCTCAGGTTAACGCCGGGCGTTCATTACCCCCGCGATATCAACAGCTCCAGGCCCGCCAAAGCGAACAGCAGCGCAAGCGTTCCTTCAATCCAGCGCCTCACCCGGGTGTAAAACGCGATCATCGGCGACGTTGAGAACAGCAGGGCATACCCCCCGAAAATCGTCACGCCGAGCAGCGCGCAACCGCCGATAATTGCCGGTAAAACCTGCTCAGGCGCGCCTTGCCGCAATCCCAGCGACATGATCGCCATCCAGGACATGATGGCCTTGGGATTGCCGAGATGCATCAGCACGCCCTGCCGATACAACCTCTGATAAGATCGCGCGCTATCCCCTGCCGCTATGCCTGTCGTAACGGGAGACGCCCGTAATGCGGATCGGCCGGCGCGCAGCGCCAGATACAGCATATACACGCCGCCAACGATCTTGATGGTCCACAGCGCCTGCGCATACGTGGCCAACACGGCGGAAAGGCCGGTCGCGGCCAACATCGCCCAGCACAGCGATCCGGTCACCACCCCAGCGGCCAGCACCAACGCGGGCCTGCGGCCGTCACGCATCGCCACGCCCATGATCGCCATGTTGCTGGGGCCGGGGCTGGCAGTTGCGAGGAGATAGGCGCCGTAAACCAACGCAAGCTGACTGACCATCATGGAAAAACTCCGCTGACCCGCCTTACGGCCGAGCCGTAGTTGAAAACGCCGGGACTCCTCACCAACATAGTATGTGTTACACTTTTCGCCTATTTAAATAGTGTCACGTGACACTATATTCTTTCTCCGGAGAGCGAATATGCGGCTTCAATCCCCCTGGCAGCCCCGCCTGGCCAATGTGGAAGCCACTACCGTCGAACGGCTGGTGTTGGCGTTGGCTGACGACATTATCGAGGGCAAGCTGCAAGGGGGCGATCGTTTGCCGGCCCACCGTACGCTCGCCTGGCAATTGGCGATCGGTCTGGGCACGGTGACCAAAGCCTATGCCATCCTGGAGCGGCGTGGGTTGGTGCGCAGCGTGAAAGGCCGCGGGATGTTCGTGGCGATCCGCCGCGCCCGTGAAAAACGCGAAATCGATCTTTCATCCAATGCGCCGCCGGCGATGCTCACCGATCGTTTGCTGGCGCGCACGCTGGCCGGCATTGCGCGGAAAATGGATGCGGACCATCTGAACTTCTATTCCCCTCCGACCGGGCATCTGGAGCACCGGCGTTTGTTGGCCCGCTGGCTGGAAAACGCCGGCGTCACGATCGATCCGTCGCACCTGGCGCTGACCAGCAATGCCCGTCAGGCGATTTCGCTGGCGTTTGACCTGGCCTGCGGGCCACGCGGCACGATACTGACCGAGAGACTCACCTACCCCGGCGCGATCGCGCTGGCCCGACGTAAAGGCCATCGCCTGATCGGCGTGGAGATCGATGCGCAAGGCATAGTGCCGCAGGCGCTGGCGAGCGCGCTCGAGCGTGTCTCCTCCGGGCATACTGCGGTCTATCTGACGCCGACGCTGCATAATCCGACAACCGCCACCATGAGCGCCGAGCGCAGGCAGGCTATCGTCGAGATATGCCGGCGGGCGAATGTCTGGATCATCGAGGATGGCGTGTATGCGCTGGGGCATTCAGCGGCGCCTGCGCTCGCGGCTCTGGCGCCCGAGCGGGTGTTCCATGTCAATGGCCTGTCGAAAACGCTCGGCCCGGGATTGCGGATCGGCATGCTGACTCTGCCGCCCGGCATGCAAACTACGGCGGAAGAAGCCTTGCAAGATCTTCCTTTCGCGCCTTCGCCACTGTCTTGCGCTGTGGTGGAGGAGTGGCTGGCCAGCAGCGCGATCGAGACGATACCGCAGGCGTTGCGCCATGAGGCTCAGCGAAGAGTACATCTGGCCACCTCGATATTCGATGCCGACGAATGCGTATCGCATCCCGACGCTTATCATGTCTGGCTGCCGATGCCGCGCGAAACCGCCGAGTCTGTGGCCGCCGCCGCCGCATTGGCCAACGTAAAGGTGACGCCGCCGGACACCGTGATGGTAGACCGCGACGAACGTGCGACGGGCATTCGCCTGTGCCTGGGTTCCCCCTCGCCGGACGAGCTAACGGCAGGCCTGACGCAGCTGGCGCAGCTGTTGAAAGCGCATCGAAACGGCTGACAAACGGAAGAGAAAGGTTACGCGTACAGGCCGACCGGCCCAGGACTGTTCTTTTTGTGCGGTTTACTATTCCCTTCGCACCCGCCTGCTTTTTCTGCCATTATTCTGCCTGATAAATTAGCGGGACTGATACAAACCTCCCCGCGCCTCTGGAGAACGCCGATGCTGTTCAAACTATGCAAAACCCTTGCGATGGCCTGCGTGGCCCTGATTATCGCCCAGAGCAGCGCGCTCAGCTTTACCCTGGAAGTGGCGGGCAAGATCGACAACGTGACCGACCCGGTCAAAAAAAGCTATCTGTTCACCGATAAGCAGCTGTTGGCGATGCCGGTGCGCAGCATCACCACCTCCACCTCCTGGACGCCGCAGAGAAAATTTGAAGGGATTTCGGTGGCCGATATCCTGGAGCGCGTCGGCGCCAAGGGCGAGACGCTGACTTTCTACGCGCTGAACGATTATTACATCGACGTGCCGCTGTCCGACGTCAAGAAGTACAACATGATCCTGGCCTACAGGATGGACGGGGAAATGCTGAAGCTCAGAAACTTCGGCCCGCTGTTCCTGGTTTACCCGCGCGACGCCGCCGGGCCTGAACTGAACTCGCCGTTGTACAATTCACGCTTTATCTGGCAAGTCGACAGGATCGTGATCAAATGAAGCTGACGACCTTTAAGAACGGCAGCAGGCTGGCGATCCCGGCCATCTTTGCCGCGCTGTTTTTAGTGGCTTCGACCGTCACGCTCTATTACTACAGCGCCACCCTGTCGAAGAAAGGGCTGTATGCCATCGCCGGCACGCAGGAGAACTACTCCTGGTCGATCGCCAAGTTCTCCATCAAGCTGGCGGAATTCGACACGTTCGTCGAGCAGCAAAGCCATGCCGCGCAGGTGGACAGCGACAACCTGCGGCTGCGGTTCGAAATCCTCTATTCGCGCTTTTACGTGCTGGAAACCGTCTCCGAATCGACGCAACCGCTGTACGCCGAGCCGGGCTACCCGGAAGTGGTCAAGCAGATGCGCCTGCAGATGGATCGCATCGATAAACTGCTGGATAACCCGAAAATCGACTTCAGCCAGGTTTTCGCGGCCATGAGGGCCATCAAGCCTTACGCCATCGAAATGGCCAACCTGACCGACCACGCCGAGGTGAAGCAGCGCACCGCCGCCTATGAGGACTACATCGAGAAACGGCACATCATTTTCTATGGGCTGGTGATCGTCATGTTCTCGGTGATCGCGCTGATCGCCATCACCCTGATCGTGTTCCGCCAGCAGCGGCTGACCATTCGCCAGCAGGCCAAGGCCATTGAGGCGGAGAAAGCGACACGCACCAAAAACGCCTTCCTCGGCGCCATCGGCCACGAGCTGCGCACCTCATTGCAGAGCGTGATGTCGGCCATCGACGTGCTGGTGAACACCCGGGTGTCGGCGGAGCATGCGGACACTTTCCAGCGGCTGGAGACCGCCGCGCAGCAAATCGAAAGCCAGATGAAGGATCTGACCGACTACGCGCACCTCGACAGCGGCATGATGGAATTGCGCATCGTGCCGTTCGACGCGCAGAAGCTGATCGCGGAAACCGCTAATGAAATCGCCACCCTGACCCGCAAAGAGCAGGTCAAACTGAGCTGCGAAGTGGAGTGCAGCCACCTGTTGGTGCACTCCGATCCGCTGCGCATCCGGCAGATTATCGTTAACCTGCTGACCAACGCCTACAAATACACCGAAAGCGGCAGCATTACGCTGCACAGCTGCCTGCGCCGTCAACCCGGCGGCAGTTCGCTGATTATCGAAGTGACCGACACCGGCATCGGTATCGAAAAAGACCAGCTCGATCAGATCTTCAAACCCTTTACCCAGTTGGATCAGTCGCATACCAAGCAATATGCCGGCGTGGGGATGGGGTTGGCGATCGTACACGGCCTGGTGACGCTGCTCGACGGCACCATCACGGTGTACAGCGAAATCAAGAAGGGCAGCACCTTTATCGTCAGCATTCCGGTGCAGATCAGTGAAGAAGAACGCGCCGACGAGCCCGCCACCGCCAATACCTCTCTGCAGCAGAAACCGCAGCAGGTGCTGGTGGTGGATGACAACAAGTCGGTGGGTGACGCCTTTGCGGCGTTGCTGGATAAGCTGGGTTACCAGCACGAACTGTGCGACTCGCCGGAGCGCGCGTTGCAGAAGCTGCTCAGACGCCCTTACGACGCGCTGTTGCTGGATCTGCAGATGCCGGGCATCGACGGCGCCGCCCTGGCCAGGCAGCTGCGCAATCGTCGCGGCCCCAACCGCCATGTGCCAATCATCGGCATCAGCGCCTATACGCCGGAGCAGCTGACGGCGGATCAGCGCGCCCTGTTCGATAACTACCTGATGAAACCGGTACGGCTGGATGCGCTGTCGAGCGCACTGGCCGAGGTGTTCCCCGCTAAAGATTAAAACAGCGTTGCAGTGCGGCTTCGATCACATGGAGCCGCACCGGTTTTTCATAAGGACCGAGCACATCGTACTCGCGCATCGCCTGAGCGATCTCCGACTCGCGTCGGTCGGTGCCCAGTTCGCCGGTCAGCACCAGTACCGGCGCGTCCGGGTTGTCGGAGGCGCGGATGGTGGCGATACAGCGATCCGCCGTTTCCTCACCGATCAGCCAGTCCACCACGTAACCGTCGAACAGGCTTTGCTGCAACGCCTGGCAGAAGCTGTCGACATCGTAAAACGCCACTGCGTTGAAACCGCAGCCGCCGAGGTACTTGGCCAGCTCATCGGCCGCCTGATGCGAATCGTCCAATACCGCGATGCTCAACCGCTCGTCATCGCCGTAGCCGGGCCGGATTTCTATCAGTTCGACGCCGTAACGCAGACCTGCCGGCGCCTCTTCGGCGCGATAGATATGCCATTGCCCCTCCACACGCAGCGCCACAAACTCCGCCGGCCGCCCGGCAGAAAGTTCGTCGCCAATGTGCCCGACGCAAGGGATCGCCACCCCCGCCACGAAAAAGATGGCATCACGCGCCATGTTTGGCTCGGTCGTCTCGTGTTCGGCGCTCAAATCGGCGATCGCCGCCGGCGTTTCTCCCAACGCGGCCGCGACGCTGTTGATCTGTTCCAGCGTCCAGGGGCTTTGCCCTTTCAATTTGCGGTGCGCATGTGAAAAACTCAGATCCAAGATGCGGCTGAGCTCTCGGGCATGCTGACGTTTTCCAATCCCGTAATGTAAAAACAGCTCTCTGACCCGATTGGCAATCGACTGTGAATCGAATTTTTGGTGATTGTTATCCATTTGTTCCTTCGATTTTTTTTACTGATTTATCAGTCGTTTTGATTATTTCTGCTGAAAAAGCCACACCTAAAACTAGCATCCCATGCAATTATGCGTTAAAAACGTTGCTTGACATACCATGTTGTATCGTCAAACATGGTATCAAAAGAGACATACAGCAATACACTATAAAAAATAACACCAGCACGATTTTTAATAATAACCATAGTAACACCAGGGAAAATTTGTTCCGTTGCCGCTACTGAGACGATGCTCACATCGCTTGGACTGCATAAGCAAAACGGGGCTTGAGCCTTTAGCGCTAATCTGTTTTACCCACTTTTAAGCCGGGATCCGTCAGGGTCCCGGTTTTTTATTGCCCTGGCGCCGCGCCATCATACGGACTCACCCCGCAGCCGCAAATAAAAACGGAGCCGGCATGCCGGCTCCGTTGACCCTGTAATGACCGCTTGGCTTAGAAGCGCCAGGTGAAACCGGCGTTGACGCTGTTGTCCTGATGGTTCTGCGACAGCAGCCCGCCGTAGCCCAGCGACAGCGTGGCGTTCTCGTTCA